>OGPA01000038.1_pt1 | contig 148820 bp, 96 predicted proteins | sample 1552841 | NCBI WGS metagenome assembly OGPA01 (sample SAMEA2579916, study PRJEB22360) | human gut metagenome
GCCGACCCTCTGCTTGTAAGGCAGATGCTCTGAACCAGCTGAGCTAAACGCCCTTTCATTACTTCAGTAAGTTTTGTACGCCTTATCTCTCTAAAGCGCTGCAAAGATACGGCTTTTTTTATTACCTCCAAATCTTTCGGCAAAAAAATAGAAAAAAAGTTCATTACTGCCCTTTAGTCTGAAGAAATATAGTAACTTTGCATTCTATATTATTAATGTACATGAAGTAATCGATATCGTTGGCATATCGCCCGAACACTCAGGGTTATAGGTGTATAAACTAAATGAATATGATATTTTCGACACTAACTGCCATATCTCCCGTTGATGGGCGATATAGAAATAAAGCCGAAAACCTGGCGGCTTACTTCTCAGAGTATGCACTTATCAAGTATAGAGTGCAGGTAGAGATAGAGTATTTTATTACTCTTGCTGAGTTCCTTCCACAGTTGAATAGCCTTGCTACAGTGGAAAACAAGGAAGCATTGCGTAAAATTTACCAGGAATTTTCTGTAGAAGATGCAACACGTATCAAGGAGATCGAGAGTGTAACCAACCATGACGTAAAAGCTGTAGAATATTTTATCAAAGAAAAATTCGACCTGCTGGGTTTACAGGATTATAAAGAATTCATCCATTTCGGATTGACGTCACAGGATATTAATAATACCTCTGTGCCTTTGTCTATCAAAGATGCGTTGAATGAAGTTTATTATCCGGGTATACAGGAAGTGATAGACATATTGAAGAAGTATGCCGAAGATTGGAGTAACGTTTCTATGCTGGCCAAGACACACGGACAACCGGCTTCTCCTACTCGTTTGGGAAAAGAGATTATGGTGTTTGTTTATCGTCTGGAACAGCAGGTGACTTTGTTGAAATCTATTCCTGTATCTGCTAAGTTCGGCGGTGCAACCGGAAACTTTAATGCACACCATGTGGCGTATCCGTCGTACGACTGGAGAGCTTTCGGTAATAATTTTGTGAATGAAGTGCTGGGACTGAGCCGTGAGGAATGGACTACACAGATTTCGAACTATGATAATCTGGCAGCTATTTTCGACGGTCTGAAGCGTGTGAACACGATACTGATCGACCTGAACCGCGACTTCTGGCAGTATATCTCTATGGAGTATTTCAAACAGAAGATCAAGGCCGGAGAAGTCGGTTCGTCTGCAATGCCTCATAAGGTGAACCCCATTGATTTTGAAAATGCGGAAGGTAACCTGGGGATGGCAAATGCAATACTGGAACACTTAGCTACTAAATTGCCTATTTCTCGTTTGCAGCGGGATTTAACAGACTCTACCGTATTGCGTAACGTCGGTGTACCTTTGGCTCATATCGAGATCGCATTCAAAAGCTTAACAAAAGGGCTGGGTAAACTGTTATTAAATGAGAGCGCCTTGTATCGGGATTTAGATCATTGCTGGGCGGTAGTTGCGGAAGGTATCCAGACGATATTACGTCGCGAAGGATATCCGAAACCTTACGAAGCCTTGAAAGCCTTAACCCGTACAAATGAAGGGATCACTGAAAAATCAATCAGTGACTTTATTGAAACGCTGCAGGTTAGTGATGCAGTAAAAGCTGAATTAAAGGCGATTACGCCGCATAATTATACAGGTATTTAGTGTGAGAATCAACGTAGCCGTGAGGTTACCAATTAATTAATTATTATTAATTTACAACAATGAGCACAGAAGAAAGAGAAGAATCTCAACCGCGTCCTAGAAAGGTGATACCAAGTATCAGACGGGAAAACACAGATCAGGAAGGTGAAAGAAAACCTTACAATCAAGGTTACAGCAGACCTGAGGGAAACAACTATGAACGGAGACCATATAACCGCCCTAGCCGGGATGACCGCGGTGGTTATAATTCTTATGGTGATAACCGCTCATCTTACGGAGATCGCCCGAGCCGTCCCCGTACGTATGACAATCGCGAAGGTGGTGGTTATAACAGCAGACCTTCTTACAACAACCGTGACAATAATCGCGGTGGTTACAGCAATAACCGTGAAGGAGGTTATAACTCAAATCGTGAAGGTGGTTATAGTTCTAACCGTGAAGGCGGATACAACCGTCCTTCTTATGGCAACAATCGCCCCTCTTACGGTAACAATGATCGTTCTTATGGAAACAACGATCGCTCGTATGGTGGTGGTTTCAACCGTCCTTCTCGTCCTAGCTATGACGAAAGACCAGGCAGAGCCTATTCCGCTTCTCCGGAAGGAGATGCAACCGGCGACGGAATGAAGAAAAGAAGACCCAGAGTAGGTGATACTCGTGTCAATTCTTATGACTCGCGTGATAATCGCGGTGGTGGCAGACCTTCATTCGGTAACAATAATCGCGGTGGAGGATATGGAAATAATGGCGGTGGATATGGAAACAGACGTCCGCAGCAACGCCGTACAAACGATTACAACCCGAATGCCAAGTACAACTTCCAGAAACAATTGAAGTATAAAGAAGTATTGGCTGACCCTAACGAACCGATCCGTCTGAACAAATTCTTGTCGAATGCAGGCGTTTGTTCACGTCGTGAAGCTGACGAATTTATTACAGCAGGTGCTGTGAAAGTAAATGATGTAGTGGTAACTGAACTGGGTACTAAAATTACCCGTCAGGATAAGGTTGAATTCAACGATAAACCGGTGCAGATCGAAAGCAAGGTATATATCGTACTGAACAAACCGAAAAACTGTGTAACTACATCCGACGATCCTCAGGAACGTCTTACCGTTATGGATCTGGTGAAGAATGCTTGCCAGGAACGTATCTATCCGGTAGGTCGTCTTGACCGTAACACAACCGGTGTATTGCTTCTTACTAATGATGGCGACTTGGCTTCAAAGCTGACTCACCCGTCATTCAAGAAAAAGAAGATCTATCACGTTTGGTTGGATAAGAACGTTTCTATCGAAGACATGGAAAAGATTGCTAACGGATTGGAGCTGGAAGACGGCGAAATCCATGCAGATGCAATCAGCTATGCCAGCGAAGACGACAAGAGCCAGGTGGGTATCGAAATCCACTCGGGACGTAACCGTATCGTACGCCGTATCTTCGAATCATTGGGATACCATGTAACGAAGTTGGATCGTGTATACTTTGCCGGATTGACCAAAAAGATGCTCGGACGTGGAAAATGGCGTTACCTGAACGAACGTGAGGTGAACGCACTCCGAATGGGCGCTTTTGAATAATAGTAAGATTAGCCGGTAGTCAATACCGGCTATCTTGTTTTGATTATCTAAGAATAAACATATAAACATGGAAACAATTACTAGAACAAAAATTGTAGATGTACTGAAAAGTGAAGCTTATGGTACAGCCGTTAACGTGAAAGGATGGGTGCGTACCCGTCGTGGTAGTAAACAGGTTAGCTTTATTGCGCTGAATGACGGTTCTACAATAAATAATGTTCAGATCGTTGTGGATGTGGAAAAACTGGGTGAAGAATATCTGAAACCCATTACTACCGGTGCTTGTATCAGTGTGAACGGTGAACTGGTAAAATCTCAGGGACAGGGACAGAGTGTAGAGATCCAGGCTACTGAAATTCAGATTTACGGTACGGCCGATCCTGCTATTTATCCGTTGCAGAAGAAAGGACACTCGTTGGAGTTCCTGCGTGAGATAGCTCATTTACGTCCACGTACCAATACGTTTGGTGCAGTGTTCCGTATCCGTCATAACATGGCGATCGCTATCCACAAGTTCTTTCATGAAAGAGGTTTCTTTTATTTCCATACTCCGATCATTACTGCTTCAGACTGTGAAGGTGCCGGACAGATGTTCCAGGTGACTACAATGAATCTGTATGACTTGAAGAAGGATGAAAATGGTTCTATCATTTATGATGACGATTTCTTCGGCAAACAGGCTAGTCTGACAGTGTCAGGACAGTTGGAAGGTGAATTGGCTGCCATGTCTTTAGGTTCTATCTATACGTTCGGACCGACATTCCGTGCAGAGAACTCCAATACTCCACGCCACCTGGCCGAGTTCTGGATGATCGAACCGGAAGTTGCCTTCAACGAGATCGAAGAGAATATGCAGCTGGCTGAAGACTTTATCAAATATTGTATTCAATGGGCTTTGGATAACTGTATGGATGATATCCAGTTCCTGAACAATATGTTTGATAAGGAACTGATAGAACGTCTGCAATTCGTCCTGAAACATAACTTTGTCCGTCTGCCTTATACGGAAGGTGTCAAGATCCTGGAAGAAGCAGTGGCTAAAGGGCATAAGTTCGAATTCCCGATCTATTGGGGGGCTGACCTTGCTTCAGAGCATGAACGTTATTTGGTGGAAGAGCACTTTAAATGTCCTGTTATTCTGACTGACTATCCGAAAGAAATAAAATCTTTCTATATGAAGCAGAATGAAGATGGAAAGACGGTACGTGCCATGGACGTATTATTCCCGAAGATCGGAGAGATTATCGGTGGTTCACAGCGTGAAGAGGATTATGAAAAACTGGCAAGACGTGCTTCAGAAATGGGTGTACCTGAAAAGGATATCTGGTGGTATATGGATACCCGTCGTTTCGGTACAGCGCCTCATTCCGGCTTTGGTCTGGGATTTGAACGTCTGTTGTTATTCGTTACGGGTATGACGAATATTCGCGACGTAATTCCTTTCCCGAGAACTCCGAATAATGCAGAGTTTTAATAAAACATCCCTGCTTTAAGGCAGGGAGTTTTCAATAATAAAAAAGGACTTTCCGATATCGGAAAGTCCTTTTTTATTTATTATTCGTCATCCAGATCAATCGGTATTTGTCTCTTGAATGCTTCTTTGAAAGAGATCAGCGATTCTGTACGGGCTAATCCTAACGGCTGAAGTTTATTGTGGATGATATTCAGTAAGTGCTGATTGTTTTTTGCGTATATTTTGATAAACAGGTCATATTGCCCCGTAGTGTAATGACATTCCACTACTTCCGGAATCTTCTTTAATGCCTCTGTAACGGAAGGGAACTGTCCCGGTGATTTCAGGAATAACCCCATATAAGCGCAAGTCTCATATCCGACTTTTGTATTATCGACGATAAACTCAGATCCTTTGATAACCCCCAGGTTGGTAAGTTTCTGAATTCTCTGGTGTATGGCTGCTCCTGATACATTACATTCCCTGGCTACTTCCAGAAAAGGCATTCGGGCATTCCCTATGATCAGTTTTAATATTTTTTCATCCAATTCATCAAGTTGATGGTGTGCCATAATTTCTGTATATTTGTATTTCTGTTATTCTGTGTGTTACATTTAAATACAAATATAGTCAAACTATAATGATTAGATGCTATAATTCGTCCAATTATTTTATTTCGTAAGTTTTCTTTTATTAATCAATCAATATTATAAGAGTATGAGTTTAAGTGCGGTAATCGAATGCAGGCCGGTAAAAGATTTTTCCGATCCTTTGTTGGATAAAGTAGAAAAGACATATAACGATTCCTTTCCGGAAGCCGAACGACGGGTATTTTCTCTAGTGAAAGAACTGGTAAAAGAAGAGCCCCGTTTTACTGTATATACATTGTTTAGGAACGGAGCTTATGCGGGTTTTATTACTGCCTGGCAATTTGAGTCTTTTGCTTATGTGGAGCATTTTGCCATCGATGAGTCAGCGCGTAACGGTGGAATAGGAGCAGAGGCTATGAGGCAGTTTATGGCTTTGTGTGACGTTCCTGTGATATTGGAGGTGGAAATACCTTCTGAAGAGATGAGTAAACGCAGAATCGGCTTCTATGAACGTTTAGGATATGCTTTGGATAATCATGTCTATTACCAGCCTCCTTATCGTCAGGGAGAAGAGTTTCTGGAAATGCGTTTGATGGCTTATGGTAATATAGACCTGCAACAATCTTTTGAAGAGGTAAAAGATTGTATTCACCGTTATGTATATGGTGTCAAATAGATTCGGTTTTTATCCCAATAAAAAAGGCAGAACTTTTAGTCCTGCCTTTTTCTTTATTCTAGAATTAATTAATCCACTTTTTGTCTTGCAGAATAACTAATCTTCAATGCGTATGCTTCACGAAGCGCCTGTTTTACGTCTGTAATAACACCCATCTTGGTTTCTTTATCCGCCTTGATGGATACAGTCATAAACGGCTGGTCTTCCTCTTTCATACTTGACTTTTCCTGAGCGATGTAATCTTGAATCTCATCAACGTCTGCGATCTGATCGTTCAACTGCAGACGAGTTTCAGAACCCATTTTCGCTCTCAGTTCCTGAGTCGGCTTACCAACATAAATGAATGTTACCAATGATTTCTTTTCCAACTTCTGAAGCTCTGTAGCCTGAGGAGCCTGGAATACCACCTTTAAAGTAACTTCACGCATAGAAGTAACCATCATGATGAAGAACAAGAAAGCAAATACCAAGTCAGGTAATGATGAGGTATTTAATTCGGGCATTTCTCTTCCACCCGCTTTACTAAATTTTCCCATTACTTTTTGTCTCCATAATTTTTAGGTTCTGCTTCGGAAATCTTCTGAGGATAGATCACCTGTACAGCCTTTTGTTGTTCTTCTTCCAAATCTGCAAAAGCTTTACCGAATTTCTTTCTGGCAACATCGTCTCTCAGTTCGTTATAGGCTCTTGCCAATTCGTTCTGAACGTCGATGTAGGCCTGGTATTCCGTACCGCGGTCATTTTGTAAAGAGATAACGTGATTTTTCGTTACCATCATTTTACCATAGAACGGTACATCTACTTCTACCTTTTCGGGTTTATGCTCATCGTTATAAGGATTTTCAATGAATTCTTTAACCTTGTCTTTCAATTGCTTAATATCGATGAATTGATTATCACAGAGAATTTGGTTGTTACTGTTGATCAGTACCACCAGAATATTTCTCTTTTTGATATCCATTTCTTCATTTTTCTTCTGATCTTTGGGTACAGGAGGCGGTAAACGTCTTGCCAAACCTTTATCTGTATCCATTGATGTAGTAATAAGGAAGAAGATAAGCAACATGAAAGCAATATCGGCTGAAGAAGTCGCATTCATTGCGGGCACTTTTCTTTTTTTTCTTCCCATATCGCTTGATTTGTTTTATATCGTATTCTTATTACTATTATCTATTAAGCATTCTTTTTACAGAGCCGGCAGCAACAGCAACAATGATTAAAATCATCAAGATAGCTGAAGAATAAATCCACATGTCTGTAATTTTGAGCCAAAGAGGAATATTGTATTCCTGTGAATCTGCATTCAAACCTTTCAAAGGTGTTGCATCGCCTATTGAATAAGTGATTAACAACATTGCTGCGAAGCAAATGATAACGATGAATGATGCTAATGCTGATTTCGGACTGGTTTTCAATAATGATGTAAATTGCCAAATAGCGAATATTACTGTACTAACAATTGTCACGAAGAACAATACACTTGTCCAGTTGAGCAATAAGCCAGTATATATAGGCTCTTTCATTTCAACAGAAGGGTCTACAACGCCTCCTGCGTAGAACATACCCAATACGACAATACTGATAATAGATGTGAGCAGTAATGTCCAGCTGGATATTTTTCTTATTTTAGTAACTGCCATAATTCTGAATTATTTTTTGAATTTAAGGTTGTATTTGATAACCATATCAAGCAATGTGATAGAAGCATCTTCCATCTGGTTCAGGATAGCTTCCAGTTTGCTCAACAAATAGTTATAGAATACCTGAAGGATCAAAGCAACAACAAGACCACCTACTGTTGTGATCAAAGCCACTTTCATACCACCAGCAACAACCGTCGGGCTGATATCACCAACCTGTTCGATTTTATCGAACGCCATAACCATACCTACTACAGTACCCAAGAATCCTAATGACGGAGCCATAGCGATAAACAATGTGATCCAAGACATGTTCTTTTCCAAAAGACCACCCTGTACACCACCGTAAGATACGATTGATTTTTCAACAACGTCGATACCCTGATCAATTCTCATTAAACCTTGGTAAGCAATAGAAGCGATAGGACCTCTTGTGTCGCGAGCAATAGCTTTTGCACCTTCTACATCACCTTTATCAAGTGCATCTTCGATACCTTTTAATAATTTGCTGGCATTAGTTTCAGCTAAGTTCAGATAAATAATTCTTTCAAGGCAGAATGCCAAACCGAAAATCAAAGCGATAGCAACCAAACTCATGAAGTCTGCACCACCCTCGATGAACTTAACTTTTAAAGCCTGGTACATACCACCTTCAACAACTTGTTCAGCTCCGGCTGCAGCGTCCTGCGCGAATGCTACGGTAGAGATTCCAAGGGCACATAAACCCATGAATGTTTTTGCAAAATACTTTTTCATTGTGTGTTTAATTTTTAAGATTAATAATTCTCTTATTTGTTTTTATTTTTGTTGTTAATAATATCCTCATGGTATCTAAGCGGAGAGAGCGGGATTCGAACCCGCGATACACTTTAGGCGTATACACGCTTTCCAGGCGTGCCTCTTCAACCACTCGAGCATCTCTCCAATTTTCAGCCTTCGTCTCCTCTAAAACGAGCGCAAAATACGAAAAAAATCGCATATGCAAACGTTTCAGTGCACAAATCTAAAGTTTTTGCTTGACATATACACAATATCTGGCGGAATAAATTTGGTCTTCCAGCTGAAAAAGTCAAACTACGCATGTTTATTAGTAATTTTAAATAAATCCAGTGCGTTTTTTCTTGTTATTTCTACCGTTTCACCCAGTGTAAGACCATATGTGTCCGCTACCTTTTCTGCCGTTTTCCATATATATACGGGCTCATTTCGTTTCCCCCGATATGGGACAGGAGCCAGGTATGGAGCGTCAGTTTCGAGTACTATGTTGTTAATGTCGGTAGATAAAATTGTCTCCGACAGTTTTGAATTTTTAAAAGTAATTACCCCGTTAATACCCAATTTGAATTTTTTCAATTTCTTAATTTCTTCCAGTTCAGTCTTTGTACCTGTAAAACTATGGAAAACTCCCTTTAGTTTTTCGGCTCCGACTTTATGGATACTCTCAAGAACTTCCGGGTAAGCCTCTCTTGTATGGATCGCAACCGGGAGATCGAGATCGATGCTCCATTTTAGTTGTTCTTCGAATACTATTATCTGTTCTTTCAGGTATGTCTTATCCCAGTATAAGTCTATTCCGATCTCTCCAATACCACAATAAGGCCGTTTGTAGAGATAGGATTCCGTTTTTTTTAGCGTGTCAATATAGTGTTCGTCCACACTTGTCGGGTGTAATCCCATCATCGGATAGGCAAAATCGGGAAAACGGTCGCATAGGTCATGCATCCGTTCTATCGTTGTGAGATCGACATTCGGGAGAAGCAATGTGTCGATACCCGATTTCAGGGCGGCATCAACCAGTGCATCTTGTTCCGGGTCGAATTCTTCCAGGTACAGATGGTTATGCGTATCTATTAAATTCATGTGATTAAGACTGGCGATACATTAAATGGTTACTTACTTCTTTTAATATAGTCAGTTTTTCCTGCGATACATTTAATGCGGAGAGATGTTCCATTGCTTTGTCGTAATATCCCTGCATTTTAGCCGTTGTGATATCTTTTAGATTTAATGTATTATATATGGCAGTGATTGCTTTGATTTTCTCAGCGGGGATGAAAGACTCTTTACCTATCCAGTCTTTTAGGATTTGCTTTTGTTCCATGCTGGCGAGTTCAAAAGCATGTATCAACAGGAATGTTTTCTTGTTGCAGATAATGTCTCCACCGATATTTTTTCCGAATGTCGCTGTATCTCCATATACATCCAGCAGATCGTCTTGCAATTGGAATGCGAGTCCGATGTTTATTCCGAACTCATAAAGATTCGTGGCATCTTCTTTGGATGCACCTCCCATGATAGCACCTGTTTTTAAGCTACAGGCAAGCAGAACTGCGGTTTTTAACCGGATCATTTCTATATATTCCGCTTCTGTAACATCCGTCCGTGATTCAAACTCCATATCATATTGCTGGCCGCCGCATATCTCGAGTGCGGTGGTAGTGAACAGGTCGAACACTTCTTTCAGATGTTCCGGTTCCGTTTTTCCGATCAGTTGATAAGCGGCGATTAACATTGCATCTCCGGAAAGGATTGCCGTGTTGTCATTCCATACCTTATGAACTGTCGGTTTGTTTCTTCTTTTGTCAGCCTTATCCATCAGGTCGTCATGCAATAGGGTAAAGTTATGGAAAACTTCTATTCCCAATGCCGGGTTGATCACGTTGTCTACATTTTCACGGTATAAATTACAGGCCATTAATGCCAATGCCGGACGGATCCTTTTTCCTCCCAATGACAGTATGTATTCGATCGGGTCGTATAAACTTTTAGGGGGATATTCGAAACTGAGTTGAGATATTTCGTTTTCTATTTTTTGCAGGATCTCGTTGAAAGATAACATATCGATATTGAATTATAGATAAGACAAAATAAAAAAAGGCTGCAAGTTTACAGCAGCCTTTTTAATATGTTTAGAAATTATTATTGTAATCTGAAAGTTACAGGTACTGTATATTTTACACGTACAGGTTTACCTCTCTGCTTACCAGGAGACCATTTGGGCATGCTATTGATCACACGCAAGGCTTCTTTATCCAGAGATGGGTCTACACCACGGATAACTTCTGCGTCAACAATAGAACCGTCACGGTTTACAACGAACGAACAAGTTACACGACCTTGAATACCGTTTTCCTGTGCAATAACCGGATACTTGATTGATTTTGCAAGGTATTTCAGCAATTCACCCTGTCCACCCGGGAATTCCGGCATTGTTTCTACGACTGTGAAGATCTGTTGAGCGGATTCTTCTTCTTCTTCTACAACTGCAGGTGCCACATAAGCTTCAACCTGTGCTGAAGTCTGGTCATCTTCAGATGAGATAAGATCCACTTGATCCAGTTCCACGTCGTCATCCACAATGTTCAGTTGTTCTACTGCAGCAGGTGCTGGTGGTGGGGGGGGTGGAGGAGGCGTATCCTCCGGTCTTGTAATTTCAATTTCCTCTTCAGCGATGATATCAGCGACGCCTTCTGTTTGGACTACCTGAATATCACGGGTTCCCCATTCGAACCCAACGAATAGAACGGCTAAGCCAACAACCATACCCATCAGGATACCGAGTGTTTTGCCCCCTTCTAAGTCCGCTTTCGGTGATTTCTTAATTTCCATACTCTTATAATGTTTAAATATGTGTTTTCCAGTACGCAAAAATACAAATTATTTTATATATCAATAGTAAACTGGGAAAAATACTTTTATATTTTCGTTTTTTTTTGAACCGAAAGAAAAATAACAGTGTTTATATACCTTTTTCCTGTTTTTTCCGTTTCTGTTTATGAAATATGTAATAACCGTATTTATATCTTTGTACGCATTTTGTTGAAAAATATGAGAAATATATTAGCTGTATTGTTCCTTTCGTTCTTTGTGCAATCTGTCGCGGCCCAAACCGGAGAGCAGGTGTTTACTTTTTTGAACTACCCTTCATCGACCAGGGCGAATGCTCTTGGAGGTCATACCGTGTCCCTGATAGAAAGGGATCCTTCCCTTATTTTTCATAACCCGGCTTTGCTGGGAGGTGAAATGGACGGTATGATAAACCTGAACTATATGAATTATATAGCAGACGTAAATGTTGGAAGCGCCCTGTTTACAAAAGCGTTCCGTGAACGTGGAGCCTGGGGTGTCGGAGTCAATTATTTCCATAACGGGAAATTCATAGGGATGGATGAGCATAATCAGCCGACCGCTGATTTTACGGCAAACGATATTGCTGTCAATGGTTTTTTCTCGTATGATTTATCGGAACGTTGGCGCGGAGGTGTTTCCATGAAGTTCCTCTATTCCAATTATGATATTTATACATCGCTAGGACTTGCGGTGGATGCCGGGTTGAGTTATTATAATTCGGAAAAAGAGTTCTCTTTCGGTTTTGTGTTCAAAAATATCGGTGCACAGTTGAAACCCTACAATGATGATCGTCAGAAAATGCCTTGGGATATTCAGATGGGTATTTCAAAAAAGATGAATCATGCCCCTTTCCGTCTATCCGTTACAGCGATGCATCTGAATCGTTGGAAATTCGACTATCTGGATGATACGGATCCCGACTATAAAGGTGATAACTTCGCCCAGGCATTGTTTAAGCATTTTGTGTTCGGAGTAGATTATATACCCAGTGAGAATTTCTGGATTGGTGTCGGTTTTAATCCGAAGACAAAGATGGATATGAAGCTCCAGGGGGGAGGAAATGGGTTATCCGGTTTCTCGGCCGGTGCCGGCGTGAAGATCAAAATGTTCGACGTAGGTGTTTCTTTCGCCAAATATCATCCTTCAGCCATGTCGATGATGGTCAGCGTTTCTACTACACTGGCCGATTTTAAACCTTGAAAATATAATTAAAGTAAGAATGAAAAAGATAGTGATCGCCATAGATGGTGTTTCTTCAACAGGAAAAAGTACCATGGCAAAAGATCTCGCCAAAGAGATTGGTTATACGTATATAGATACCGGAGCTATGTACCGGGCTGTAACATTATATTGTATTCAGCATAATCTGTTCAAGGGAGACCGGATCGATGAGGAAAAGCTTCAGGCGGCAATGAACGATATCCATATATCCCTTCGTTTCAATCCGGAAACCGGACGACCAGATACTTACCTGAACGGTGTTAAAGTTGAAAAGGAAATACGCGGAATGGAAGTGGCAAGTTGGGTAAGTCCTGTGGCCACGTTGGGATTTGTCCGTCGTGCCTTAGTCGCCATGCAGCAGGAGATGGGTAAAGAAAAGGGGATCATAATGGACGGAAGAGATATCGGAACTGTTGTTTTTCCGGATGCAGAACTGAAAATATATGTAACCGCCAGTCCGGAGGTTCGTGCGCAACGTCGTCTGGATGAACTGAAAGCCAAAGGGGAGGCTGCCTCTTATGAGGAAGTTCTTGAAAATGTGAAAACCCGCGATCACATCGATTCGACCCGTAAGGAAAGTCCCCTGCGTAAAGCAGACGATGCGCTAGTATTGGATAACTCGCATATGACCATTGCTGAACAAAAAGCATGGCTGCTTGTTCAATATGAAAAAGCTATCTCTAAATAGGTAACAGTTACAATGATTGAAGTAGAAATAGATAAAGGCTCCGGCTTCTGTTTTGGGGTGGTGACAGCTATTGAAAGTGCAGAACGTGAACTTAACAATACCGATATATTATATTGTTTAGGGGATATCGTGCACAATAGCCTGGAGGTTGAGCGGTTGCAGGCACATGGCTTGCGGACGATCGATCATAGAGAGTTCTCTACTTTGAAAGGAAAAAAAGTCTTGCTTCGTGCTCATGGAGAACCTCCTTCAACCTATGAGATTGCCCGGAAGAACGATATTACAATCGTCGATGCCACTTGTCCGGTAGTTCTTCAATTACAACGTAAAATACATAAATGTTACCAGGAAACCCGTATCAACAATACGCAACTGGTCATATATGGTAAGAAAGGGCACGCCGAAGTGAACGGTCTTGTCGGACAGACGGAAGGAACCGCTATTGTCGTGGAAAAGATCGAAGACCTGGATCGTCTGGATTTTAACCGGGATATCTGCCTGTTCTCTCAAACGACCAAATCGCTGGACGGTTTCCGTAAAGTCGTGAAAGAGATAGAACAACGTAGAGCTGAAAATGTCCGCTTTGAATATCACGATACAATCTGCCGCCAGGTAGCCAATCGTCTTCCCAATATCAAAGCTTTTGCATCCAGCCATGACTGGGTCTATTTTGTAGCCGGGAAGAAAAGTTCGAACGGAAAGATGTTGCTGGAAGAATGTCGTAAGGCAAATCCCAACACGATCTTCATTTCAGAAGTGAAGGAGATTACCGAACCGCTTCCGGCCGGAGTACGCCGGGTAGGCGTTTGTGGGGCCACATCCACTCCGAAATGGCTGATGGAAGAGGTGGCTGTCCGTATTCAGGAACTGAATGCCGGGCGTTGATAGAATGATTAAGATTTCATTAAGTTTCAGAGAAAATGAAAGAATGTTGGCAAATAATTATTATTTTTGCCGCGAATAATATAAAATAAAGACGCTATGTCTACTATTAAATGTATTGGCATTTTAACGTCCGGAGGTGATGCTCCCGGAATGAACGCTGCCATCCGTGCAGTGACGCGTTCCGCTATTTATAACGGGATTAGGGTTAAAGGTATTTTTCGAGGCTACAGAGGATTGATCACAGGTGAAATTGAAGAATTCAAGACTCAGAATGTAAGTAACATTATCCAGCGTGGTGGAACAATATTGAAAACAGCTCGTTGTATGGAGTTTAAAACTCCTGAAGGCCGTAAGCAGGCATACGACAAGTTGGTGGAAGAAGGTATCGATGCTTTGATTACCATTGGTGGTGACGGTACATTGACCGGTGCCCGCATATTTGCACAGGAATTCAATTATCCGATAGTCGGTGTTCCGGGAACGATCGATAACGACCTGTATGGTACGGATGTTACGATCGGATACGACACTGCCCTGAATACGATCATGGAATGTGTCGATAAGATTCGCGATACCGCCACATCCCACGATCGTTTGTTCTTTATCGAAGTGATGGGACGAGATGCAGGTTTCCTCGCACTGAACGGTGCGATTGCTTCAGGTGCAGAAGCTGCGATCATCCCGGAAATATCTATGGAGAAGGACCAGTTGGCGGAAATGATCGAAAATGGTTTCCGTAAGTCAAAGAACAGTAGTATCGTACTGGTTGCCGAAAGTGAAGTAACCGGCGGTGCAATGGGGGTGGCCGAACGTGTGAAGAATGAATATCCGCAGTTCGATGTTCGTGTCTCTATCCTGGGACACTTGCAGCGTGGTGGATCGCCTACGGCACAAGACCGTATCCTGGCAACCCGTATGGGGGTCGGTGCTGTCGATGCGTTACTGGACGATCAGCGTAACGTGATGATGGGTATACAGAATGACCAGATCGTATACGTGCCGTTCTCCAAGGCTATTAAGAATGATAAACCGATCAACCGTGATTTATTGAATACACTTCGTGTGTCTTCCATCTAAGCATGAGTTTCAGAAATAAATAAACCCCGCCGGATATCGATCCGGCGGGGTTTATTCGTTTTAGGCTATACCTTATTTCTTCGATAAATTCTCCAGGAATAAATCCATCATCCGTTTAGCTGCGACAAACGAACTGATCTCGTTGTTCAACACCTGTTGCTCTGTCGGTATCAGCATGCCTTCAACGGCCGGATTATGATAGAACGTTTCACGTAATGTGTCGTTGATACTTTCATACATCCAGTACTTTGCCTGTTCATTCCGTTTGTAATTGAAGTAGCCGTTTTTCTTGGTAAACTCCATGTATTCGCCTACCATATCCCATATTTCCTTGATTCCGATGTTGTAATAACCTGAGTAGGTCAATACTTTGGGGAACCATCCGGAATCTGCGGGCGGGAAAAGATGCAGGGCATTTCTGAACTGTGCAGCGGCCAGGTTCGCTTTGTCGATGTTATCGCCATCTGCTTTATTGATAATGATACCGTCTGCCATCTCCATGATACCGCGTTTGATACCTTGCAGTTCGTCCCCTGTTCCTGCCAGCTGGATAAGCAGGAAGAAGTCGACCATTGAATGTACGGCCGTTTCGCTTTGTCCGACACCAACCGTTTCTACGAATACGGTATCGAAGCCGGCAGCCTCACACAAAACGATCGTTTCACGTGTTTTACGTGCCACACCACCCAGCGACCCAGCCGATGGCGAAGGGCGGATGAACGCATCCTTTTCGCGTGATAAAGCTTCCATACGGGTCTTATCCCCCAGGATACTACCTTTGGAGCGTTCGCTACTCGGGTCGATGGCCAGTACAGCCAACTTACGTCCTTCTTTGATCAGATGCATACCGAATGCGTCGATAGAGGTACTCTTTCCTGCACCGGGTACTCCGGTAATACCGATACGAACCGATTTACCGGCAAAAGGAAGACATTTTTCGATGATTTCCTGAGCTAATTGTTGATGCTCGTATTTAGCACTTTCAACCAAGGTTACTGCCTGGCTGAGGATGGTTATATTTCCTTTCAGTATCCCTTCTACAAATTCGGAAGGGGTATATGCTTTACGTTGAGGTCTTTTGAGATACGGGTTTACAGTCGGTACGTCGGCTACTCCCTTGTTTACCTTTAATCCTCTGTAAAGATCGTCGTTTTCGGGATGTTCCATGTTTAATTGACAATTTATTATTTCTCAGCTGTTACTTTTATAAGGCGAACAGGGCCATTCGGGTCATTGCATACCACATTGATAAGCGCTTCCAGTTTTGTCTTGATTTCTCGTGGACGAACCGAAATCTTATAAGTAGCAGTCGTTCCCGGTTTAATTTCTTTTTTGCCTCCGGAGATATCCACCAATTCATTATCGCAGCTGATGCTGTGGATAAGAAGCGGCGACTTTCCGGTATTGGTAATGTCGACAGTTCCGGTCACTTTACCTCCGATCAGAGGAATAAAACTACCTTTCTCCGGTAATTTCCCGAAGTCGAGTAAAGTACCCGATAGCTGTGCAACAGGAGCCTGCGCCTTCTCTGCAGCCGATAACTTTCCAAAGTTATCAATAATATTGGCTGCTACGTGCACTTTTCCTGAAATTTCTTTTTGTCCTATGCTTTCAACCGTTAAAGGTATCTCAGTTGTAACCCGTCCTTTTCTTTTGGTCGCTTTGGCATCCATCAATAAAGTAATTTCGCCGACTTCATCCGGTGCCAATTGGGCTGGACGAATTTCTACGGTCAGGAAGTTGGGAACTTTACCCTGATGGATCGTAAGAGTTGTTTTTCCTTCGTTCTTCACACTGATCTTCTCCCCTAATGTTTCATCCGGACGGATACTGCTGTACAGAACCGTTTTGGTCTGCATCTTCAGGTCGCCGATGGAATAAGGGTAAATAAATGTAGGCTGAAGTGGTTTCGGTGTTACGTTTCCTTTGATAGCCAGCGTATAGCTGCCTTTTTTACCATTGCTGAATATGGAGATCGTTTTGTAGAACGGGCCAGGACGTCCTTTGGGGTTATAGGTCACTTTTACGTTTCCGGTCTTTCCCGGGGCGATAGGTTCTTTTGTCCATTCCGGTTGTGTACAGCCACAGGAAGCAGTTATACGAGTGATGACCAGCGGACCGTCCCCTGTATTTTTAATAACAAAAGTATGACTGGCCAATCCATCCGCTTCGGCGATAGTACCGAAGTTGTAGGTCAGTTCGTCTGCACTTATCTGAGCTCCGTTCTGTGCCGCTATATTAGCTGTTATCAGGAATATGCAGCATAGAATAAAGCCCAGTCTTTTCATATTCAGCATTCTTTGTTTTTAGTTTAGCTTGTTGTAAATTAAATTACCTCTCCCCGTATGGTCAGGATGTAACTTCCGGTTTTACCGTTGCTGTAAACTGAGATCGTTTTAGAGAACGGTCCGGGACGTCCTTTCGGATCGTATGTTATTTTAATATCTCCGGTCTGACCGGGAGCGATCGGCTCTTTTGTCCATTCAGGGGTTGTACATCCGCAGGAAGCGATTACGCGAGTGATTACCAGCGGAGCTTCGCCTGTATTTTTAACTACAAATGTAGTGGATACCTTTCCATCGGCTTCTTTAATTTGTGCAAAGTCGTGAGAAGTTTGTTCAGCAGAAATAACTGCTTTTTTCTGAGCAGAAGCCATTCCTGTAGCAAGCAGGATTGCCATAAAAATAAAAATAATCTGTTTCATTTTACTTTTTATTTAGCTATTGTTTATTTTACAAAGATAGAGATTTAGAATGGAAAATCGGGAATTGAAGGTCTAAATTTACAATCGGCGGATAGACTGTTTGTCTGTCTGTTATGATATTCAATCTCTCAATTTCAATTCCCGACTTTCGATGTTTACTTAACCAGGATTGTCTCGCTTTCCGTATGCGAAACAAATTCGGGAGCGTACAGGCATTGAATTGTACTGATTCCACCTGCATATTCTCCAGTACGTGTTACGTAAACCGGATATTCGATAACGAAAGTTCCTGCCGGCAGACGGTTAAAGAAGAAGTTCTCCGATACGTCTGTCGGTGACTGGTAATACATTACTCCGTCTCTGAATTTTGTTCCGGAAATCAGGTCGGCCGGTTCGAAACATCCTGCCCGCAAGTCTTTCAGGAATACATAATCCATTTCACGATCCGTGCGGATAGTCAGGCGTACTACCACTTTGTCGCCTATGCGAAGTTTACCGTCGGTTACCGGCTGTATCTGCAGGCCGGTGCCACTGTTGCTTTCGATGAACAATTTCTTTTCAACGTTGAGTACACCCTTCTGTTTTTCTACTTTATTTATATTTTCGAAGTACTGTTCGTAAACGGCTCCCCAGGCAGGTGCATTTCCTTCCTTTCGGATGGAAACGGAATTGCTTCCGGAAGAAATTTCTTTTCCGTCCAGTACAACCTTCAGATAACCTGTTGCCGTTTCACCTTCGGCTGTGTTGTAGGTTTTACCTCCCCAGTCGACGGTGCAGGTATTGTTATCATTCAGCCAGTCGTTTCCGGTCAATAATAGGGCGTAGATCGCATTCTGTGTTGCAGGAACCGACTCCCAGTTCTGAGTACGTTTCTGGTTCAATAGCCATTGCTTCATACGGTCGGTATCTTTAGAGTCCGGCGATAAAGTATTGAATACTTTCATCAACAGGCAGTGCGTATCGATCGGGGAGATAAAGAAACCGTTCTCTCTCCGGTTGTTCGCCCAATACATGCCCTGCTCGGTAGAGACGGTAGCCGTTTTACGCAACCAGGCTAGGATTTCGCTGGCCACTTCCTTTTTACCGTTCCGGTACATCAATAGGGCAATTTCTCCTTTACCGTAAAGGTTCTGTTTATTCCATGTTTTTTCAGCCTGTGTCGTGTAGAAACGAATAGCTTCGCGGGCATCACCCTGTTCAGGAATATCCCTGTAAGAACTACGTACGAATAAGAATTCCAGTTGCAATGAGTTCGGTGAACTGGCCTGCCACTTTTTATCGACTTGTTGTAGACGTTTGTAATCCGATTGCATCTGTTTGTCCAGATACCTGAGTGCCTTCATCTGCATCTCTTTTTCTTCTTGTCCGTATTGAACGGCACCCAGCTCTACCAGTTGCGACATTCCTTTCAGGATATGCAGTGTGATCTCGCGGCTGGGATAGAAACCTTTGAACCAACCCCATGCACCGTCTTCATTCTGTTGCTTCAACAGTTGTTGCAAAGCCAGTTCGCGTTGCTGGGCAGCACGGTTCAGGTCGAACAATAAGGATAACCGTTGTTTCTGTTCTGTTTCGTTGTCGGCAGCCAGTACCCACGGCGTTTCTTGAAGCAGGATATTTTTCAGTTCCTGGTTCTTTTCCAGGTTTGAATACAGGGTTGAAGCTGTTCCTCCCTGGGCCTTCCACTGGCTGATCACTTTCTGTATGCGCGGATTGGCTGTAGCGATATAGTTAGCCAGTGTGTTGCTGTAATACGAAGCGAACCATGAAATGATATTGTCGTTTGCCGGCTGCGTTAATGTCGGCAGGGCCTGTACGGCATACCAGATCGGGTTGGCTGTCAGTTCCAGTGTCATACTGAACGGCTTACGGGTTCCGGTGGATTGATTGCCGGATACCCGGATCTGCTTTTCGCTTTCTCCCATCAGGTAGAACGGCGTACTTTCCGTAACAAGCAGCTGGTTCGACAGTACCGGGATCAGGTGTTGTTCGCCATCGCTGCCTGAATCCGAGTCGGCTACTATACGGATTCCGATCAGGTTGGTTGTTTCCGGCACGCGGAATGTCCATGAAGCTGTCGTAATACTGTCGGCTGCCAGTGTGAATGTTTTCTGCGATTTGCTCAGGCAGATCACCGGCTGGTCGGTTGCCGGATCAAACAGTTCCAGTTTCACCCGTCCGGTGATGGACTCTTTCGAATTGTTTATCACTTGTGTGCTGACGGAAACTTCATCCCCCTGGCGCATAAAACGCGGGAGATTCGGCACAACCATCAACGGCTTACTGCTGATCACTTCTTTTGTCAACAGACCGTATTTCATATCGGATGTGTTAGCCACAGCCTGGAACTTCCAGGTCGTATTGCTTTCAGGTAAAGTGAATTGCAACTCTATATCACCTTCTTTGTTCGTCAAGAGGGAAGGATAGAAGAAGGCTGTTTCATTAAAGTTCTCCCTTACCTGCAACATTGTTTCCTGCGGTGTATCGGCTGCGCCTTCATCCGCTTTCCGCGACTGTGAAATAACTGCATTTTCTTCCAGTACACCTCCGGTTATCGTTGCGGCATCATCCGATGCATATTCAACAGCCATAGATTCTGCTATCATCGGGGCGGCCGACGATTTCATCATGATACCTCCGCCATAAGCTCTACGGTTTCTGAAATCCATAATACCCTGCCAGTTCAAACGGTCATACTGATAATCAGGTATATTAATACGATCAGGCCTTCCGGCATCGTACATCATTTTCTGATCCATACCGGTTCCTGCATTAAAGAATGGAATGTTCAGGTAAACGGAACGTTGCGGATTAAAGTACCAGTTGAACGGTAAAATCTTATCCAGTGAAGCGTCGTACATGCTTGCCAGTACCTCTGCACTAACGGGAACGGAATCTGCATCCAGTATGCGGAATTTCCAGGTTTCCTGGCTACCCGGCAGCAGACGGTCGCGGAAGGTCGTCGGTTTTATAGTCAGACGGCGATCCGGTTGCCGGCGTTTGATCTGCGACTGGGTGGTGTACAACTTTCCGTTCTTTACGAAGGTGAAGCTGGCAACAATACCTTTTCCATAGTTTTCCAGGAATGGGATACGGAAAAGATGGTTCTCGTTATTTAATACCAGGCGTTTACGTGAAATACATTTGCCATCCTGATACAATTCATAAAGGACATGAGCCTCTTTGTCGGATGTACCGAACAGTATATTGGCTTCTTCTCCCGGCAGGCAATCGGTCTTTTCATTCAATAACCATAGATGTGTGAATACCGGTGGTCGTTTATCTTGCAGACTATATAAGATAAAGTCCTGTTGTGCAGTGGCTGGACGACCTTTTGAATCTTTAGCTTCCAGTTTGATACGATAACGACCGGCAGCCAGTTTTTTGAATGCCTCTTTATCGATGGTCTGTCCTGAAACGAATTTACCGGCTTTGACCTGCTGTTCTTCTTTATATTCTTCTTGTCCGTAGATGGTCTCTGTTCCTTTATCACTTAATTTATAGATTGTATAAGTACCCTCGATAGTTAGTTTCTCCCCGTTCAGGGTCTGTGCCGATACGATTGCATTAATAGAATCCTTGTCTATTTGTGAAGGGATATCGGTATTCAGGACGATGCTGGTTTCTCCGACTGAGAACGTATAGGTTGCTTCCTGTGTCTCTCCGTTGCTGTCGGTCAGGGTTGCTGTTACGATGTAGCTCTGATAAGGGAAGAAGCTGTATCCGTTTGTCGATTTCTCCGGACGGAATTTGAAGGAGAACGTACCATCGTTGTCGATTGTTGTGGTACCTTCTGCCACCTGTTCGTTCGTGTTACCTCCAAAATAACCACGCATCCAGAAAGGCTGCTTGTTAATGCGGTAAGTCACTTCTCCGCTTTGCAGGGAAACGCCGGAGAAAGTCTTTGCTTTCCCTTCGATCGTCACCTGGTCGCCGAAAGAAATATCTCCTTTGATAGGTAATAGCTCGACAAAGAAAGTCGGGCGTTTGTATTCTTCCACACGTACGGTGGTGCTGGTATACTCTGTGGAAAGGGTGAACATTCCGCTAAGTGTCTGCTGAGGTAATGTAAACTCACCGTTGAAAGAACCGAATTTGTCGGTCTTCAACTCTTTGGTAGCCACTTCTTTCGAATTGGCATCCCGTAAAGTGATCTTATAGGTTTCTCCTTCCACGGCGTATGGTGTTTCTGTATCGTTGACATAAGCTATACCTTTAAAATAAAGATTTTGTCCCGGACGATACAATCCCCGGTCGGTGAATAAAGCCAATTGCGGACGGGCTTTTGTTTTATTTTGAATGATCTGTCCGCCCGGATAAACAAGCGTCAGCATTGAAGAAATATCTTCCCGGTGTGTAGCCTGATAACCCATCAGTTCGCTTTGGCGGGGAAGAATGGCTAATCCGTCACGGTCTGTTTTCACTGTTCCCAGCTTTTGCAGGTTGCTGCGTTTTCCGGAATAGTAAACGACGGCGGCATCGCTTACCGGCTTTCCGCTCAGGTAGTCTGTCACCAGCACTTCAGTGGAACTGTTGGGCATATTACGTGAAACAGTAGCCAGGCGGCTTACGCTGAACAGGTTGTTGGTCTTTATCTGCGTACCGGGCACCGTAATGATACATTCGTACAACCCCATATCTCTCATCGGGATAACAAGGCTTGTGTCAGACTCTGTGTATGTGTTGGGCTGTGATAAAGAGAAAGTGACCTCTTTAACAAGTGCACCGAGTGCCTGGCTGGTATCTTTTACATTATAATAGGTTGTCTGGAGAGGTGTTTTCAGACTTTTGTATATACTAACGGTGATCTTTGGAATATTCCTGTAATTCACTTTCAGGTTCAGTTCTTTTCCCGGATAGACTGTATTCTCCGTATTGACGCGTAACAATGGATTTTGCATTTCCGCCAACCGGTTCTTTACTAGGCCGATCCGTTCGTAATTCGGGAAACGGGCAATTGTTTCCTTGCAAATATTGTATTCTATTGTATTGAGGGAATCCTGTTTTGCCGGATTGTTATAGTCGCCGGCAGACGTCAGTGCATTTAACCGGGCGGCAACGATTTCTACCGAGTAATCCTTTTCGGCATACACTTTCTGCAAGCTATCGAGGGCAGCCTGGTAGGGGACTCTGTCCTTTTCCTGATAAAGGGAAGGGTATTTGAACGACAGGTAATCAAGGGTGGTAAGTACCACTGCCTTTTTATCCGGTTGCGTATTCAGATAAGCGATCAGTTCTTCGTATATCTCTGTCGAGGGAGCAATATCCAGGGCACGGAATGCCAGGAAATCATACAGGGTAGGGCGAAGGACCGGAGTATCTTTCCCCGTCTCAAGGATTGCCTTGAATTCGGATACCGGTGTTTGCTTCAACAGGTCGGCCGGTTGCAGCGAAGCATTTAGTTCCTCTTTGATCTTTTGGGTGAAAAGATTGGAAGTCCATTCGCGGATATCTTCCGGAACGTAACCGACCAGGTCGGTCCGCTGGTTGATCTTCCACCGGTTCTGTATGTAATAGCGGTTGTACATTTCTGCCACCATCGAATGGAGTACGGCTGTCGAGGCCGGATCTTTGCATTCGGCTGCATAGTTTTCCACTTCTTTAATAAGTGCAGGGAAGTTGTCCTCGTTCACTTCGAGTTGCTCTTTCATCCGGCTGATCAAAGCTTTAATCAGTTGCGGTGTGTTCTTACCTTGAATGGCTTCGGTAATCATTTTGCTTTCATTTTTCGATTGTGCCGCTGTTGTATACATGATAGTTGCCGACAAACAGCAGAGTATCAATGCGGAAACAATAATAGCTTTTATCTTCATATCTGTAATGGGTTTACATGTTAAACAACGTTCTTTGCTATATAGATACAAAGAAAGGGTAAAAAGATGTAAACTTATTGTTAATAAGGTGTAATAGTTGAGGCGAGGGAAACACCGGATGATAGTTCAGTTTATATTTTGTTTTTCTGAAAACAACTATCATACTATCATCTTTTTGAAATAAAACACTGTTTGTTAGGTGGTTATATAATGATAGTTGTACTTTTATACTGTCATTCATCTATCATAAACTATCATATTCCTATTTGAAAACCCAACGGGTTACCTCCTGTTTTCGATAAGTATAGGACTTATTTTCAATAAGATAACGACTTGTTCTTTTTGAGATCCGGGTCTCGGTCGGTTTGAGATCCGGGTGTGAGCATCGTCAACATCCGGGTCTAAAAAGGGGCAAAACCGGGGTCTCGGATACTATTGGTAAGCATTTTCGTGAAAAAAAGAGAGGAACTGTCGAAAAAAGTCAGGGAGGAAACAAAAATAGCCAAGGGTAAATCATGATAGTGTGTCAAAAGTGCCGGATTGAGACTTTTGACACACTGTATTGTTATTTCTTACGGTGATAAGTAAGGAACGTATACGGATAAGCATGTTTTGCATCAGCCGGGAATTCCTGGCGTTCCACTTCTTCCCACATATCCCAGTTTACCACAGGGAAGAATGTGTCGGCATCCTTAAACTCTCCATGTACGCGTGTGATGTACATCTTATCTGCTATACGCAATGCCTGGCGATAAACCAATGCACCACCCAGAATGAATATTTCTTCTTCTTTTTCGCAGATATCTAATGCTGTACCCATTGATTCGCAAGCGAAACAATTTACAAATCCTGCTTCCGGCAAAGTAGTCAGGACTACATTTTTGCGGTTGGGAAGCGGTCCTTTCGGCAATGACTCGAATGTCTTACGTCCCATGATCACGGCATGTCCTGTCGTCAAATCTTTAAAACGTCTCATATCGGCTGGCAAACGCCACAACAACTTATTGTTTTTACCGATAGCGTTGTTTTCTGCTATGGCAGCAATGATTGAAATTGTACTCATAAACTTATCGATTTATATAGTCTGTTTATATTCTATTACTAGTTACCTAACCCCTCAGACCGCCACTTCTCCTTTGATGTGCGGATGCGGGTCGTAACCGGTCAGATTGAAGTCTTCGTATTTAAAGTCGAAGATACTTTTTACATCCGGATTGATCTCCATCCGGGGAAGAGGACGCGGCTCACGGGTAAGCTGCAACTTTACCTGTTCGAGATGATTACTGTATATATGCGCATCACCCAGCGTATGAACGAAATCACCGGCAATAAGTCCTGTGGCTTGTGCCATCATTTGTAAAAGTAAAGCGTAGGAAGCGATGTTAAAAGGAACGCCGAGGAATATATCGGCACTGCGCTGATACATTTGCAGACTCAGGCGTCCGTTCGCTACATAAAATTGAAAGAAAGCATGACATGGCGGAAGGTTCATGTTGTCGAGGTCGCCCACATTCCAGGCACTGACAATGATCCTCCGTGAGTCGGGATTGTGTTTGATCGTCTCGACGGCTTCGTTGATCTGGTCGATAGAACCGCCTTTGTAGTCCGGCCACGACCGCCACTGGAATCCGTAGATATGTCCCAGGTTCCCGTCGGCATCAGCCCATTCATTCCAGATACGTACACCGTGATCCTGTAGATACTTTGCATTCGTATCCCCTTGTAAGAACCAGAGCAGTTCGTATATGATAGACTTCAGATGTAGCTTCTTTGTCGTAAGGAGAGGAAATCCTTCTTCCAGATTGAATCGCATTTGATGGCCAAAAATACTTAGTGTACCCGTTCCTGTGCGGTCTTCTTTTTTGACTCCTTCGGCTAATACGCGATCTAGCAATTCTAAATACTGTTTCATTTTTATCTTTCTAGTAGAATACAAAAGTACGAAAGGGATTTGTATTAAACAACAGGTAATTTGTAAAACGATCTGTTTCAGCCTGCTGGTGGTTTGAAATTGAAAGGGTGTGAAGGCTATGATTATATAAATCCTATAAATATTAAAATATTAGGCCGGAGGGATAAGCTAATTTTGGAGATGAATTTATTAATATTAAAGTGCAGGTACGTTATAATAAGGCCTTTTCAACCTCTGGTTGTATCTGGCTTTTCTCCTATTTAACAAATAGCCCTGGTTTTATGTATTGCTTGATAATTATCTGATATGCTGTGATTTGAACTGACTAAAAAAAACGTTCCTTTTTTTCGTTCAGCAAAAATACGCATTCCTTTCGAACCTGCAACCCTTTTCAGAACTTTTTTCACTTTTCTATCTGCTTTCTTATCAATACGATATGGAAACAGGGACAAAATAGCCACTTCTTGTTACAAAAGTAAAAGAATCTTAAACGAATGACTAGAAAAAAGGAACGTTTTAGCTCGTCAAATCGGCAATCGGCGTGTAAAAAGGATGCCGATATACAGGCGTTTAACAGTTCCGTTAAAATGCTTTTTTCTTGTGTCCTACGGGTTTAGGTGGTTGAAATAAGCGGAGAGAGGCTAAATGAGATCAAAATAATCAATTTGAGTATAGATCATAATTTTATTAATTAAATGTTTTACGTATGAGAAAAAGTACTTTGGTAAAAGGCGGGTCGGCCGCTCTTTTATGTGCTATGGCCTTTTATGGCTTGTCTCCGATGCTGAATGCAGCAGATCCGGACTATGCCAATATTAAGGCTAAGTGGTATGAAACAGTGAACACTGAAGGTGCGTGGAATGATGAAGGAGGCCTTATTGATGGCTCGATTCATTTGAAACCGATCGACAAGGTGAACGTTCACGATCATTGGGAAGCTAATTCGACTTCTTTTGGCAACTATGAGTCGATGATCGACTTTACAAAGATGGATGCAGGTTTGATGAATGGTGCTTTTGTGACCTTCTTTAATCTGGATGCAAGCGATGGTTCTAACTATCTGAAGCCTTTCATCGGAAAGTATCTGGAGATGGCTTATTCGGATATTAAGAATCACGAAGAGATGAACACCGCCGAATATCTGAAGTTCACAGATGACAAAGGTAATACCGGATTGGGTATTTATCAGAACCAGACGGCCAGTTCACGTGTAGATTTCCTATATAGCACAAAAGGCTTGACAGGTGTTGAAAGCGTTGAAATGGATATTCGTGCTTTTGGTAATACAGACCTGGTAAACCGTAAGATCGACTGGACATATGACGTATATGTTTATGATCTGTCTGGAGAATTTGTGGGTCAGATGGTTAGCGATCGTGCAGTTTTCACTGCCAGCAATCATGAAGTGGCTACAGCCCATACACATCATATTAAAGCGCATGTTTCTGACGCCGATAATACGAATCCTAATTCATGGCAGCAGGGATCTTTGGACAACAAGATGATTATTGTTATGTTCAGAGGTGCTAAATCGGTTGCTGATGATGCAGTAGAATCTACAGGTTCAAAGAACACAGAGCCGTTGACAGTGTTCACAAATGCAAGATTGGCGTTCAATCGTCCGAGCGTTGCTTTCGGTGCTGCAAATGCAAAGATATTTGAAGCTGGTGCCGGACGTAATACTTCTTGTGCGACCGATACATTGACAACAACAGTAGATCTGTGGAATACATTGTATAAGAACAGTAAGTCAAACAATGTGTATACTGCAACCTTCAGCGGTGTATCTCGTGACTTACTTTATACAGTAGATGAAACTCAGGCTCCAAAAGAAGAACTGGCATACTACGAATTAAACGTTGAGTATCCGTTTATCGCTGAAAAGATGGAAATATCAAAAGAAGCTAATCTGGCAGAAGTAGCAGGTTGGGTTTCTTTGGATGAGATGTTTGATGACGGTAAGATCGGTAGAAAAGGTACACCGGGTGTAGATAAGAAAATTACTTATCTGATCCCTCGTGAATTCTTCGTTCAGACAGATGCTACCGACGATCGCGATTGCAAATCAAGCGCTCGTTTCACTTATTACTTTGCTCCTCAAGAAGTAAAAGCATTTGAAAAATCTAACTATATCTGGTCTACTATCACAGCTGAAGCTTCAGATACAGCTCGTTATGCACTTCAGGCTACTTCTGTTCCTGAATATAACGAATTGAACGATCTGTTCTTCGACGAATATCTGGATTTCAAGACTGCAAAAGTTAGCTTCAAGAACTTGCCTTATTTCAACTCATTCGACAACGGTCGTACAATGGATGAACTGCATTATGGTGAATTATTGCTGGTTAACCAGACAAAAGCTCCCAGACATTCAACCGGTCGTTATGATGACGATGTGAATATCAAGGGGTGGAAGATTGTCTTCATTAATGATCAGAATAAGAAAGACTCTACTTATGTACCGGGTCGTTATCTTCCGATGACAGTTCAGGGACATAGCTATACTGACTATGCTTCATGGTTGGAAGAACATGGTTGTCCTGATTGCTATATTGAAGATGAACCGGAAGAAATCGGTTCTTATGCAACAGTAAAAGTAATCGACTGCTCAGGTAATATCTACCCGAACATCGTTAGCGTTAATGCTATCTTCAAATATCACCGTGGTGATGTAAACATCGGTGACGACGAGTCTAAATATGTAAATGAAACATATACTATCAATCCGGCTCTGACTTACGATGCTTCTATCGCAAGATATTTTGAAAATGACGACGTATTGAGTGGTACAACTTATACTTATACCGGTCAGAATCTGATGGATAAGGTAGGTGGTGCAGTTTATTCAGGTCCGATCAAGATCTTCGGTAACAATACATTCGTATGGTTCCAGGATACTGACCAGTCTCTGTTAAGCCACGCTATGGGCGTTCTTAGCTCTGAATTCCTGAAATATTTCGAACGTATCGACCGCAAAGATTTCTTCTTCGCTCCTTACGACGAATGGGATAACTACAAATATGAGTCAAGACCTCACACTGTTAAGATCTTCGCAACAGGTTTGAAACCTGATGTTGCTGGTGGTACGGTTGCTTCTATCAAGGTATTCAAAGAAAAGTTCTCTAAAACTGAAAGCTTTGACGATGCAGTTTATCATACAAATGCGTTCATGTTCACAGGTGCAAGTCTCGATTTTGCAAAAGTATATGTGAAGAAAGGTAATCAGGAAAAACCGATCGAAGAATACGACGGATACCAGTGGGGTAAATTTATCGGTATGAGCACAGGTGATACTTTGATTTATAAAGTTGACCTGGATAACGACTACGCTGTACAGTACTTGGAAGAAAACGGTCTTGATATGACTGTTAAATATGTACCTTACAACGACGTGAACCTGCTTCCGATCGCTAAAGAATATTGGGATTATTGCTGCTTCGAAGGTACTCCTAACGTATTCAACCACGTAGCTCAGTTCGGTGTAACTACATCCAACAAGAAGGGCTGGAACGAGTTCTATACATTCGGTACTACCGACAGAGGTTTGACTACAACAATGAATGCAGATAAGATCATCGGTTCATATACAAGCTTCTATTCATTCCTGACTCAGCAGTTCGGTTCATGCAACGATTGTGGTGGTGGCAATCCTCCGGCACAATATAGTACTTCAATTGGTAGCTCCGGCGACAACTGGGTTCCTGCTCCTAACCTGATCTATAACGAAATCTTCCGTAAGGATTACAAGACTCGTTATGTAAATACTTGCTATCCGGTACGCGACGGTCAGTTCATCATCTCCGGTTTGAACATTGTTGATCCGGTTGATATGGATGTATTCTCTAACAAGAAAGGTGCTTTCAATTATGAAGTAACAGTTCTTGCCGACCTCAATGGCCAACCTTATGGTAAAGTTGATACGGTAGGTACGACAGTTCAGATCTCTCCGAACAAATACGGTGAAGTATTGGCTCTTGTTTCTGCTAAGTTCGATCCGAAAGATCGCGATGGCATTGCAATGACTATTGATACAATCACAAGTGGCTCTGAAAAGGGTATGTGGGCTCGCTACTATGCGAAAGACTCTATCCGTCTGGCTCCGCAACAGCATGCTTCTGACGTTGAAAGATGGAATCGCGTATACTTCTTCGACCTGGATGATTACAAACACATTCTGTCATTCGAAGATGAAAAGTGGAAGAAATTCGGTATCTGGGCTCCTTACGGTGTTAATATTACCGATACGCTGACTGCTTCTATCAAGGGTGACGTGAAAGTTCCTGAAGTATGGTATAGCTCTGACGCTGCTGGTAAGAACAAGATCGATGCATTCCAGTTCGGTGTTGTAAATGGTGGTACTTCTAAAGACTCGGTATTCTATATCCAGGGTCGTGACCTGCCTCATTACGGTACTACTGTAAATGATACGGATCCTAAGGTAGAACAGGAAATCAATGTATTGAGCACTTCTGACTTGTTCACATTCGGAACAAACAAAGCTAAAGAAGTGAAACTGTTCATCCGCGAAAAATCTATGGAACTGGCTGCTACGGCTGCTGATGCTCCTTACGAATTCAAGGGTGCTGAAGGTGACTTGGTGAACAATGTTCTTCGTGGGGACGTAGCTGCTAAGATCGCTGTTCGTGCAACTCCGAACGTAGAAGATCTGTGTGACGTAGAAAATGCACTGTCTCTGTCAGCTGTATGTGACGTTCAGAAGAATCTGCCGTTGGCATTCACTGCCGGTCTGGAAAAACCATATATCAAAGATATGGAACCGGGCGACGTAGGTGGTAGCGACGCTCGTATTAAGTGGACAGCCACTCCGGGTGCTCAGTACTATCAGGTTGCCGTAGGTCGCTTCACTCCGAAGTTCACTTCTGAAGACGTATTTATGTCTGAAGTTCGTGCTGACGATGCAAGCAAGACTATCTGGGTTGAATTGTTCAACGCAACAGGAGATGTTATCCACCGTGATAATAAAGTTAACTACTGGTTGGAAGTAACTAAAGAATATACTGATGCTGCAGGTAAACCTCAGAAAGAGGTAACTAAGGTAAGTGTAGACAACTTCGAACTGCAAGGTAATACGCAACCGATCGACAGAAACTGGGGGTATGCTCCGATTGCCCACCAGATGGACAACATGGATCTGACAACAGACATCACGAAACCGGTTAAATATACAATCCGCTTGATGGAAGGATTCCAGACAGACGAACACCAGATCGACATTTATCTGTTCGATACTCCTGCAACATGGATGGTTAGAAAGCCTGTTAACGGTATGCCTATCAACGGTGGTGCATTTAACACAGGTGACTGGAGAACTGAAGTAGGTTCATTGCCTATGGCATATTACGAATGGCAGGATGATGTCAATTTCGACGGTGAAGAATCGTTCAAGGTTGCTGCAACATCCACATCGATAGCTGTTCATAACTTGATCCCGCAGACAGCTTACACTGCACGTGTTCGTGCATTCAATGAGTGTGTCGGTGGTGAAGAAATGATTCCGTCAGAAGACTTCTATGACTTCGCTACATCTAAGACTGCTACCTCTACTGGTGACATCTACTTCGATGACGCAGAAGAAGTGGGCGTATCCAACGAATCTATCAATACAACTGCTGTAACAGTTCTGGGTGGCCAGGGTAAGGTAACGATCCTGAATGCTGCTAACAAGAAAATTGTCATCAGCAATGTATTAGGTCAGACTATTGCCAACTCAGTAGTTACTTCCGACAATGTTACATTCGACGCTCCTGTTGGAATCGTAGTTGTAACAATCGAAGGTGAAACAGCTGTTAAGGCAGTCGTTAAGTAAGACAATGAATAACTATTGATATAAAGAAGTTTATAATCAATAATTTCTAATAACCGCGTGGCGGATGTAGAGACGTTGCTTGCAGCGTCTCTACCTAATACCAATTAACCTGCGAAGGCGAAAAGGCGGGTATTAATACTAAAGTAATGAAATATAAATTCTTCCGCCTTAGCTCTGTGAAGAATGAAAGCGGATACAAACCCTGGCGGAGTTTTCTTTTGTCAGGGTTTGTATTATGTTTTATACAGACTTGATTATAAGCACTTACTGTCTATTGATTGAAGTATTAACTAATTAAAAAAATTGCGCATGAACAAAGTATACTTAATCGATGTGAGTAGGCGACTACTTATATTCGTTCTATTATTGGGAGGGTATATCACACAATCAGTTGCAGCAGACATTTATGTCCCCGTGAAAGATGTCCTGTCGGTTTATGAAGGAACCAGTGACGCAAATGCAGAACAACTAAAAGCCCATATCCAAAGTTTATTGCAGGAAGTTGTTGACCTTAGTGATCAGACAGCGACAATATCCGATGTTACTATCAGAGGAGCAGGTGGCGATCAGACCGGCGATTTAGTGGCCGGCAGCTATAACTACACTTTCAAAGTAACTTCTAGCAGTACTGTTACATTAAATTTTGAACGGGCGATCGGAACAGGGAATATTAACCCTGCCACTCTTTTCGGCATACTTGATCATGAGTCGGTTGTCGTAACAAATGCTATCGAGATCAAAGCCCGTCAGGCTGTCGGTAATCTGAATTTTCCGGCAAACTGGGGTAATTATGTGTATGGAACGCCTGTCAGTGACCTGAATACCAAAATACAGGTATCAGGTATGTCCGGAGTATCATTAACTGATGCTTCGGTTTTCCTGGTTAAAGACGGTGTGGAAACACTATATACAGGCAATAATAGTCTGGAAGCGGGAGAATATGACGTAGTACTTACGTTCCCGCCGACTGAACAGTTTGCCTATTCTCCCTCTCTGAGTAACTGTGCCCAACAAGCTATCGGCTCTTACATTTCTACAGCAAAGTTGAAAGTAAAAGAGAAACCGATCAATAATACCGTATTTCCTGTATTTGCAGAAGGTGTAGGCGGCCTTGGCAAGATGGCTGCAAACACGAATCTGAACAGGGCGAAGAATCAGATCAATAACAACATTAATCCTTCCGACTTTATCTCTGAGATAAAGATCTATTCCGATGCCAATTTCAGCAATGAAGTAACAGCGGGCAAACTGGCCCCTGGAGTTGTATACAGCTATCGCGTCGTGCTTCTGCCGAATTATGGTAAAGGAAATAATGTGTCGGCCAGTGTTGGAGGTAAAACGATCAACTTCAATACAGCACAGCATAGTTATGATATCGTAAATGCAATTTCGGTTGAGAAGAATACGTTGGCAGTAAAATTGCCGGACTTCATTTCCAGCCCGATCCGTATCGGCGACTATAGCGATAATGCTGCGATGGCAACGATGCTGAAACAACTGATCCAGGATATCAATCCGGATATGGTCGACCAGAACCTTGTTCCGAAGGTGGATATCACCGACGGTACGGTTTCTTCTTCTATGCCGGACAATAGCCTATTGGGTTACAAGGTCGCTGTACAAGGTGATCTGACAAAGACCGATTTGAATTTTGTAACGAATGGTAGTGTAGCGTCTACAAACCTGACTGTCAACGGAAATGTTTGTACGTTCAAGAATTCACTGCTGTTCGTAACTACATTGCCTACAACCCATTCTTTGGCTTATCCTGGCAACTATCAGATCGACTACGAAAAAGATATGCTTCCGAATGCGGTTATCCGCCGTATCAAGAGCGACGTACTGGTTCGTAATGCAGGTGTATTAGGAAATGAAACATTCGTTGTTCGCCTGATCAATAATGACCTGAGCAATAAGAATGCGATAACTGAAACAGATGATTCGTTCGGCTATAAGATCATTATCACCAAGAGTGCTACTTTGCAGGAAATAGAAACACCGGCCAACCAACGGATCAACGTGGTTGATAAAGGTACGACTATTGAAATCACTTACTCGAGAAGTATCGCTATCGTTCCTCGTCCGACTATCGACTTCACGTTCGGCGAATATACCGTTCAATATGTGAAAGGCATGACGCGTACACAAGTAGCAGATAAAGTACGAGACTTCATCTATCTGGCAAATCCGTTTATTGCAGAGTATATAACTAATGTACAGATCACCAATAACCGGATCACGGAAAATATGGGTACGGCTACTTACCGGGTAACGTTAAGTTCTGACCTGGATGTTCTCTTCTCGGAAGTAACCGTGAACGGACAGCCGCATAGTTCGACAACATTTGAAGGTACTGTAAACATCACTCCGCGTCCGATCGCAAAAGTGAAACTTTATAAGTATGAGTTCAAGAAAGATGGTGCATCCGACGATATGATCGAAAAAGCGATCCTGGCTGACCTGCTTTTGAAGAACCCGGATATGAAGGGGGCCTATATCTCCAGCGTAACATTAGTTCCTGCCATCGGCAGAGATCTTTATTCGTATACTGTCGTATTCAATCCGAATGACAATATCCGGAAGATCGAAGTATCTAATGAAGACGGAGGTCTAATCATTCCGATAGAATTATTCGGTTATACAACGGCTACTTACCTTCGCTCGGTACGATTAACCGACAACGGTCAGTCGCTGGCGGAATACCCGCTTCCGATCAATGTGCAACTGCCTCTGTGGGAACGTCCGTTCGGACAGACTGCCGACGAGTATGCACAAGACTTGTTGAATGATTTCAGACTGACTCCGGGTGCAGACCGCGTAACGGTTCCTGACCTGAATAACTGGGGTGTGAAAACATATCTGATCAACAACGAAACTTCTACGGGAGATGTTCCGGTGCGTATTGCCGGTGAAAGTTATCCGCAGGTATCCGACCTGTATGGTTACGAAGTGGTTGCAGGTGCTAATACCCAGTTCTCTGAATACTATACATTAAATTATACGGCACCATCCAGCATTCACCTGACCAGGAACGGTAACGATGTGATTGCCAAATTGGCTCTCCGTATAGTAAAAGCAAAACGTACGCTTATTTTACCGGAAGTGAATGTCACTTACAATGACATCAATACGAAAGTAGCTTTACTTGACTCCGTAAAGAAAGCAGTACTCGAAGATCCGGCTAATGTAGAATTCTTCGAACTGGTAGCTAAGACAGGTGTTAAACCTTTGAAGAGCTTTACAGTTACTATCAATAATATAGAAGAAGAAGGAACAACCGTTGCCAAGACTTATACTTATTCGGTAGCATTCGTTCAAAAGGTAACGGATAATATCGAAATAAGAGAAACAGGTCCGAAGACACTGGTTGTCGGTCAGGCTCCGGTTGTCTTTACATTCCCGACAGATATTACATATCGTTATGGAAAACGTAAAGTGGCTATCGAAGCTGACATCCTCGGTCAGTTCCTGGCGGCTAACGAAGGTTTGTTAAGCGCATATGCTTGTTTCGAAAATCCGGCGGACCTGTTCAAGGTGATGTTGACTAATGCTGATTGTTCAGCTGAAGAAACAGAAACGTTGCCGAAGAACGGTGATTACGGTTACAGAGTAGATGTACTTGATCCGAACCTGTTGTCGAACTTCCTGCTTGACAACCAATTCGGCAGTAACTGCCATAATGTACAGAACTCTGTTCAGATCGGTCAGCGTAAACTGACTATCACACTGCCTACTTATCTGGCCGCTACAGCCGAAGAAGAAACAGCCGCGAAAGCTGCATTTACATTCGGTAAAGCGACAAAGGCAGAGATCGAGCAGATGATCTACGATGATATCGTTGCATTGAATGGTGCGAAGATCAAGAGTGATTATACATTGGTAGTCAGCCTGGTTGCTACCAAGGCGCAATTGGATAAGAATAATCCTGTAATTGGCGACTACAACTATACCGTTGAACTGACCTCAGCCGATTATACTTTCGTTTATCAGATCGAAGGTGCTGAAGTGACTGACGGACCGGGTATGGATGTCGTTACTGCTGTCAACGCAGTGAAGGTGGTTGCTCCGGGTGTCGTTGTGATATTCAGCGAAGAAAAACTCGAAGGTGTCTGGACGATCGTAGCCGGTAAGCCGGTATATGAACTGACCAACCTGACACTGGCAAGTGATGATTATGGATTTACTCTGATCTCTATTAAGGAAGATCCGGAGAATCCGACACCGGCCATGACGTCTGCACGTTGGAACCAGTTGTTTAAGAACAATAAGTTACATTGGGCACTGTACCGCAACAATAAACTTCAGTTCCACGGTAATACATTGAACAGTGTCCTGGTCGACTCTGTAAAGAACAATGTAACCCAGGGTAATTATAAACTTCGTATCGTAGATGCTTCGACATTGAAAGCGGCTATCGGTAACTTCGAAATCCAGTTGGATGCTGACCTGGCTAACCTGAAGGTGACTCCGGCAACAGTAGAAGTGAAAGCGGCTAAAGATGCTTATACAAAAGTATATGGCACAGTCGTTACTAAAGATGCCGACCTGAATGCGAAACTTGTATTTGCAACAGAACCGAAGCTGAATGCAGCTAAACTGCTGGCAGAAAAGAATGTGATCGACTTGTTTGAAACGGTACATCCGCTCGATACAGACGTTTATGAAGCAACTGCCCCGATAGGCGACTACCAGATCCGTGCAATCGATGCAATGGTGAAAGAACTGTTTACTCCGGTTATCGGTGTTAAGTTTGCAGCAAGTGAAACGGAGGCTGAAGTAACTGTTACTCCGGCTCCGCTGACGGCAACCGACTTAACGGTTAAAGTATCCGTTACACGCGAATATGGCGAAGAGGCAACAGATGCCGATGTATATGCAGAAGTTTCCGGCAACTTATCCGAAGCCTTCCAGGCTGAGATTACCCAATTGCTGAATGCAGATAAAGTAAACCGTACAAGCTGGCTCGACCTGTCGGGCGTAAACAAGAAGACAGACGTCGGTACATACGAGTTGCGCTTTACATCTTCGGCTGCTGCCCGGATCGCAGCCCTGCTTCCGAACTTCGATATCTCCGCTGCTACGCTTATTAATGCAGGCCTGACGGTAACGCCGGCTCCGCTGACCGTACGTGCGAAGAGCTATAACCGTCCTTACGGTGGTGGTAACCCGGATCTTGAAATCGAATACATCGGTTTGAAGAATAATGAATATGAAAACCTGGCGGATGTATTCTCTGTGATGCCGAAGATCGCGACAGATGCGAAATCCGACTCACGTGGTACATACGATATCTACTTCACGGTAAAAGGGGAAGCACGTAATTATACGGTAACCCACGAAAACGGAACCTTGTCGATCGATAAGATCCGCCGTACAATCATTTGGCCGGAAGATCAGCGCAACCTGGTAATCCCGGTAGGTGAAACAGTTGAATTATCAGCCTACCTGAAATCGGAAGCCGACGGCAAACCGTCTATCTATGATATCCGTTACGAACTGTCGGGCAACGATCGCGAACGCGTGATCCTGTCTGAAACAGCAAGAGGCGTTTATGCTGTAACCGGTAATGTACGTACGGAAGGAGACAACTATGTGACCATCACAGTCTTTGCCGATGGCGATGATACCTACGAAGATGCAACACCTGTAACTGGAACGATCAAAGTAATCGCTCCGGAAGGTGATGCTGCCAAAGTAAATGTAATTGTTTCTAATGTAACCAGCATTTACGACAGCAACCCGAGAGCAGTAAGCGTGAAGGTAACCGACGTGGAAACTGGTGAGGCTGTGAAAGACTTCAGCATCTATTACGAAGGTGACCAAATGGGTTCTGTTCCGACCCTGTATCCGTCTACCCAGGATGCTCCGACAGATGCCGGTGTATATATTGTAACGGTGAAGGCTACGCTCGGTTCTGTCACTTATTCTTACACAGCTAAGAACAAGATGGTGATCGCTCCGAAGCCGGTTGTGGTAACAGCCCGCAGCTTCAATATCCGGTACGGTAATGAACAGCCCGCTTACGCGAATGCATACGATTATAATAAGAGTGACTTCCTGAACGGCGAAGACTTCCTGGTTGGCCAGGCTCCGGTTGTCCGTCTGATAGCATACAACGGTAAAGCCGGTTCATATAAGCTGACTCCGTATTCTGCTCAGGACTTCGGTCGTAACTATGTGATTACTTATGTGTCCGGACTGTTGAATGTTAGTAAAGCTGCCGTGACTATCCAGGCTGATAACAAAGAAACAGTTTATGGTAAGGATCTGGAAGAACTGACCTACACGGCTACCGGCTTCGTGAATGGTGAAACGCTGAAGGACCTCGGTTTTGCTCCGCGTATCAGTTCGACTGTAACACGTACATCGGATGCAGGTGTTTACCCGATCACTTTCTCTGATAATTATACATCTGATAACTATGAAGTCTCTTACGTAGACGGTAAATACAACTTGCAGGCTGCTTCACAGAAGATCAGCTGGAGCCCGGAAACTACAATAGATGTAGAAGGTGGTGATGTGGTTCTTACGGCTACTGCTTCAAGTAAACTTCCTGTTACTTTCAATTCGTCTAACGACGCAGTTGCTTATGTAAACCAGATTGGTGACGCATGGATACTGACTCCGGTTACTTCCGGTACGGTAACGGTTACAGCTATGCAGCATGGTAATAAAAACTACAACGCTGCTGAACCTGTGGTGATAACATTCCTTGTGGATGATGAATATCTCTCGGTAGGCAATGAAAACCTGGTCGTTGCAGACCGGATCGATGTATATCCGAGACTGTTTACCAACACTGTCACAGTTGCTGCTCCGTCTGAAATCAAGCAGGTTGAACTGCTGTCGATGAACGGAACATTACAGACAGTTATTCGCAAACCGGGATCTGTTATTGATCTGTCGACATTTGGATCAGGCATCTATCTGCTCAATGTAACATTGGAAGACGGAACCTTCAAATCAGTGAAGATCATTAAGAAGTAACCTGTAAAACTAATTTAGTATGAAGAAATATATTAAATCAATATTCACATCGAGGAAGCAGCTTGTGCTGCTTCCCCTGATGCTTGTTTCAGGCGGTATCATGCAGGCGCAAACGGCTGCACCCGATACTGTGTACGTAAGCTTCAATACGAATACTGCGCTGACGATGACTTATGGTGACAACCTGAGTACGGCTGCCGCGGGGATCCGTGGAGCCAGTTTCAACTATTTCTATGTGAATGGGGATGGAAGTGAATACGGAAGTATCGGCTCAGGAGTATCATTCAAGTCTCCGGCACAAGCGATCGACATCCTGAAGTTTTCGGCTACTCCGACAGTGAGCGGTGGCGAGACATTAGGTTTCGTGGCCAATAACCTGACTGAATATTTCCAATATACCAGTCCGAATGTAGTATTCTTTGTCAGCAACCGGGCCGGTGCTTTTACCAGCCTGCCTTTAACGGTGAATCCGGCTACATTGGATATCGCAGCCCGCGACACCAGCCGTTTCTACGGTGATGAGAACCCGGCAACGCCCTGGTCTGCCAAAGACTTTGTGTTCAGCGGTTTTGTGAATGGCGATACGGAAGCGATCTTTACCAATTCGCAGGTGAATGTTTTACCGGACGTTACGTATGGCGGAGCAGATAAAAACTCGGCTCCCGGTACATTTGTAATCGGTATGACCGGAGGACAAGCAGCCAACTATACACTGAACCTGCAGGTCTGGTCGGATGCCTGGCCCGATGGTAGAGGGTTGCTGACAGTTAAGCAAGCCCCTCTTACCTTGGCTGTCCCCGACAGTGCCCGTCTGTATGACGATGCAAATGTGAAGAATATCTCCGGAAAAGAACTTCTCATCACAGACGGAACTTTGAAGAACGACCAGACACTTGAGGCTTTGTTCGGTAATATCAAATTCCCGGTTACTCATACAGCAGTTTCCGGTGCATTGGGCACAACCAAAAGTGATGTAGGAACTTATAGTTATGAGTTGAATGCAAATGCAGCTAACACGGTTGCAACCACTCTTTCTAACTATGATATCCTGGCAATCACCGCCGGTAAATACGAAGTGAAGAAAGACACAATCACTATCACCGTATTCCCGGCAGAAGTAGAAGTCGTTATCAACGACAAGCCGGTTAAGGTGATGCAGAAGGTGTATGGTGAACCTAATCCGGATGGTTATTTCTATCTGACTAAACGTTTGGAAGAAGGTAGTGCTCCTTCGTATGCTTTCTCGAAAGCAGCTGAGGCAGTCGATTATATCTCCGCAACAGCCGAAGGCGACAAAGGTTTCAAAGTGGCTCCGCTTGCCGGATACTTCGATTATGAAGGACGCAAGGCTACTGAAAAGACCGAAGTAAACCTGAAGCGTGAGAAACCGAACCAGAAAGAAGACAGCCTGTATGTCGCCAAGGTGGACAATGCAGACAAAGTATCTTCTCTGAACTACGCTTTCAAAACAGTAGACGGAACCTTCCTGATCAACCAGCGTCCGTTGGCCATCTGGAAAGTGATCGTAGACCGCATATATGGTGAAGCCGATAAGGATACGACCTGGACTTTCGAACCGAACGATGCCGAAAAGAAACGCGGGCTCGCCAGCTTCGATGTTAAATATCAGACAACAACTACTCCTGACGACATTATCGACTTCATGCCGAAAGTAGTCGTTAAGCCGGTTGCTGCCGATAATACCCTGCACGCGGGTTCTTACAACGACACCCTGCATATCAAGGTTATTACCGAAAATAAAACAATCCAACCGCCGTATGTGGCAAAGGATCGTAACTATAAGCTGATTATGAACACACTGGTTCCGGGCACAATGACAAACGACAGTGTACGTCTCGAAGTTGCCAAAGCTCCATTGATTATCCGTCTGGATACCATCAAGAGAGCATTCGGTTCGGCTGATCCTGAGTTCAACAAAGCGGAAGTCCAGAAAGAGTTTATCTCTTACGAAGGCTTCAAATTGGATGAATCGGCCAATAGCCTCGACTCGACGGCTACCGTTGCTGTCGGCAACCGTATCAAGAACCTGGTTATCAACAACCGTCCGGAAGGAATTCTGCCGGTAGGAACATACGAACTGACAGGTATTACCGAACTCAACAAGGTAAATCCGAACTACGAAATCACCATCGTAGGCAAAGCCCGTTATCAGGTATATCCGGATAATAGCTATGTAATGGTTTGGACGCCGATACAGAACGAACTGATCGTGGGCGACCTTGTACGTTTGAATGCAGTCGTTAAACAAGGATCGACCGTAATAGCCGAAGGTTCCCGGATCGTTTACGAATCATCCAACCCGGCTCTGATCCAGGTAGAAAAGGTAGAAAGTATCTGGTATCTGCGTGCGAAAGCATTGACAGGCGATGAAGGCGTAACGATCACTGCCCGCTACAATGCAGAGTCCGGACAGGAAGAAGCCTTGAAGTCGGAAGTGTTCAAAGTCTTGCGTCTGAAGAATGAAGCAGACTTCAACGTGATCCTGGGTAACATGGTATTCGATTACGACGGAACCGGCAAAGAAGCCGATGTGAAGCTGACTGACCTGAAGGGTATCCAGACATATACTCCTATCATTACTTATAACGGTGATCCTGAACTGCCGGTTGCGGCAGGTATCTATAACATCTCCATCTTCGTGAAACATAACGGTTCCGACCTGCTTGTCCGCAAAGAAAAGATGCAGATCAAACCGCGCGAAGTAACCGTGAAACCGAAAGATGCTCTGGTTGCATTCGGTGAAGTAATGCCTGAATCATTCGAATATACCTATTCCGGATTTATCGGCAGCGACGATTTCAAAGCCGCTTCTGCTCCTACGGTAAAAGTGGCAGGAACAATAACCGGTGCAGGAAATTATACCCTGTATGTCGAAGGTGGCGATCCGGGTGACAACTACACCCTAGTAGGTGGAACCGGAACCCTGACTGTTTCGAAAGCTACACTGACAATCAGTGCCGGTACGGTAGATATCGTTTACGGTGATGAGATACCTGAGCTGAAACCGGTATACACCGGCTTCGTAGGCAACGACAACCCGGATGCCCTCAACTTCATCTACACAGTGAAGACCAGGGTTAACCCTGTCAACGCAGGCTCTTACGATCTTATCATCGACTGTCTGAGCTCTGAAGAAGACAACTATGCCGTGACTTTGGTTCCTGGTAAGTTGAATATCGCAAAAGCAGCCGCCGGCCTTGAATGGTCTGTCGAGTCAACATCGATCACCGTTGGCGACTCTGTTCTGTTGTATGCTTCCTGCGAATCTCCGGCAACAATCTCTTACACAGTTGAAAACATCGCTGTCGCAGGTACGAGAAACCATATCGAAGGTGTGCATGTGATCGGTAAGAACGAAGGTATAACGAAGTTGTACATCACAATTCCCGAGTCGACCAACCACCTGTCACATCGTGACTCTGTCACCTTCAATGTGAAGCTGGGTACGGTAGGCAACGAATCGATCACCCTGCAGGGTGTAGGTCTGTATCCAACTTTGGTAGAGAATAATGCAACAGTAGTTTCCGAATCTCCTGTAGATGCCATCATCGTGATCGATGCAGCCGGTAGAGTACAGAAGGTAATCAACAAACCGGAACAGGTAGTCGACCTGAGCCGGTTGCGTAGCGGTTATTATCTGGTTCGTATCGTTCTGGATAACGGCGAAGCGAAGACTGTCCGTATTATTAAGAAATAATCCTGTTTTGTTCCCTTTTCCCCCTTAAGGGAATGAACTATAAGGAGAAGCTGTTCCAGGCATTGTCCTGGGACGGCTTCTTTTGTTCTTATAACCGGTGTATGCATGCGTTGTATGGCGTCTTTCAACCCTCTTTCATTTAAGACTATGACAACTAAGCCGGAACATCACTACATGTAAGGTCTTTCTATATGATAGTTAAACCCTAAGTAGCCTACATTAAAAAAAGTAAGGCACTAACTGCAAATATGCAAGGCATGCTCTACAAAAAAGTAAGACTTGCCTTACATATTTGCAAAGCATGCCTTACTTTATTAAAAGTCCTAAGAAAAGCCATTAATTCCCACGTTCTCAAACCTTAAAGATAATGATGAAAATGCTTAGTTGTAACCATCTTCTGAAAATAAGATAGGAAGTCGCTGGAAAACAGTTAGTATCGTACTGTGTAATATATTTAAATGTACGTGCGTACATTAATATATATACTTTGTTATTTTCCTATAATATAATAAGTGATTGTTGATTGTTTACACCTTGAAAAGCAATATATTTATGAAATATATTAGGTGACTAGAAAAAACGGTCGTTTATTTCCGTCAACAAAAGTAAGCATAAGTTTTAAACCTGCAATTCTTTTGATAATTTTTTTTCCCTCTCTATATGCTTTCTTATCAATTGGATAGAAAGATAAGTATGAAATTACTTCTTTTCATGACAAACTCAAATACCCCACCTGATGATGGCGATAATAAACGACCGTTTTTTCTAGTCATTATATATAATTCGCCCATAAAAGAAGGGCTGTAAAGGAGTTTTTAGTAACACTATTATTAATATTAAATTTATTGATTATGAACAAAAAGTTTTCTACGCTAATGGCAACGGGCCTACTTCTGTCAGGTGCGTTGTGCGGTAATGTGAACGCGGCAAAAAAACATGTGATAAATGATGTTGCTGGTTTACAAACAATCGCTCCAGATCCAAGCAACGCTTCTAGAGTTTTAGGAAATGATGTTGCTGTAGGGGATACTATTTTCTTTGCAAAAGATATAGTATTTCCTAAATATACGATTAATGGAGATAAGAATCATGACTTTCTGAGAATTAACAAGAAAGGAATTGTTGTTCTAGCTGACAAAGGTGTTAAAGTAACAGGGCACTTTGATATTGCCGCTGATGAGGTTACAATAAAGGGGCTGAATATTGTAAATAACTCAATCGGTTATTTGGTTCAGCAGAAAACAGCTATTTATGTAAATGCAAGTGCTAAAATTCATGAAGGAGAGGGTGATGCTATTACTAAAGTAACTGTTGAAAATAATACTATTACTCAAGGAACCGTTATTGAAGATGGTATGACTTACGGTATTTTTGTTAATGCAAATAAAGCTCAAAAGGCCGCATTCAATATTACAGGAAATACCATTACTGCTAATGCTTTCGCCAAGAATTCTAAGGATGCCAACGGCAAGGATGCTTCTTATAACTCAGCAGCTATCGCATTTACAGAATTAGCTAGTACATCTCAGGATGTATCAAAAATCCTTGCAAAGAATACATATAAGGATTGTGCAATTGATTATTTGGATGAAAGACCAACTCTAACGAAGGCTGCTGCAACAACTTATGTGAATAAGGCACAAGTTACTTATGATGCAACTCGTCCGGAAGCAGTAGTTGAATTAGCTAGTTATTATTCAGAAAATAGTAAGTCATTGGTTGTTAAAGGCGCTAGTGCTTTAAATGTAGTTTCTGCGATTAATGCGGCTGATACAAAAACAGCTGTTCCAGAGGACTTTGCTGTTGTGGCAGGTAATGTAAATGTTATTGGTGGTACGGCTGCTGCATTAAATCCTTCATTGGAAAATGTTGTATTAACAGTAACAAGTGCTGGAAGTGCGAATGCAACCGTAGCTGTTGATTATACTAAAACAGATGACAGTCTTGCAAAGGAATACACCGCAACAGAACTTAACAAAATTCTGGGCGATGGCTTCATCTTAACATTAACTGATGTAGATGACAAAGCTATTGATAATGGCGATGTTATAAGTGAAAAGTTACTGACTGCAACAGGAACTACTAGTGAGTTTAAGTTGATGTCAGGTAAGAAATATTTGACTGTTGTTGCTGAACAATGGGGTAATATTACTGATGCTCCTTACAAAGTAAAATTTGTAGACAAAGAAGCTGATGCTACTGAATTTAAAATTACAAATGTAGATGGTAAGTTAGCTATCAGCTCAAAAGTTGGTTCTGACAATGTTTATTTGACAGTCGTTTCTACAGATTTAGGCACAGTATTGACTGCTGTTAAGTCTGATGTTGTTAAGACTGATTTGACTGCTGTTCTTAGCAAAACAAACATGGTTAACGGTAAGGTTGATGAAAAGAACAACCCGTTGTTAAACAAATATGTAACATTTACTTTCGCAACAGCAGACAAGAACATTGCTGCTAAAGACGGTAAAGTATTAGGTCTTGACAATAACGGTGGAAATGCAATGGATTTAGTTGCTGCCGACAGATATCTGCAATCTAAACCGGAAGGTCAGTGGGCTGTAACTCTGGAAAATGATTCAGAATACAACTTCAAGTTCACAAACCGTGAAAAGAATGTTTCTTTCTCTGCTTCTGCTCTGTATCTGATTGATGCTAAGACAAACAAATATGCAGTTGTTTATAATGGCGGAACTAGTACTTTCTCTGGTGGTGTAAGAGATACTTTCGTTATCAATGGTGTTGATTTGAAACTGGTTTCTAAAGATTACTATGTAAACTACAAGAACGACGAAATCAAAGATACACAGTATAAGATGGCTATCGCTTCTACAGAAACAACAGACTTCTATGTAACTGAAAACCACGAAGGCAAACACTTGTTGGGTCTTACTAAAGAAACTGCTAATTCTGTAAACTGGAAAGTCGTTGCTACAAAAGATACAGTTCTTTTGATCAACAACTATGGTAAATATGACGAAGATGGCGACTATGTAGCTCAGCCTGATACAATGAAGATCCCGACTTATGCATTCCAGAATGTTGCTAACGATGAGTATATGACTTATGCTCCGGAAAAATTAGCTTTGGACGAAGATGCTATGTATTGCGATCCTAACTCAGTTAAGTTGACAAATGAAAATGATCTGTCTGCTTATGCATTCGTACTGAAGAAAAGAGCTGACGGCTTGTTCAATATCATCGGTATCAAGAAAGATGGTGATAACTATGTATTAGATCTGAGCAAGAAACTGTTCGGTGCAACTACTGAAAAGAATGGCCAGGTTCAGGTTGAAGAATCATGGGAACAGATCAACTCTAACGACTTGTTCAAATTGACACCTGTTGACGCTCCTGAATACCACTTCGTAGAAAATGGTTTCGGTGAAAAGGTTAGCATCTTCCGTGAAGAAAACGATGCTCAGGTATTGTATGAAAAACGTGATATTAAGTCTGTTGTAGACAACGATACATTGAGCTTCCTGAATATTGATAACGTTTATCAGTTCGACAAGATCAATCCATCTATGTTTGTTGATACAGCTTATATCAACAGAGGTGAAAACACTCGTTGGCAGTATTTGTTGGCTGTAAATCCGGAAGTTCATAACCCTGATACTTGTACAATCCCGGGTCACCCGAGAAATGACCGTATGGTAACAGGCCGCTACTTGATCAACCTGATCGATACAGCTAACGTATATGGTGCAACTCACCTGCATAACAACCCGTACATCAACAGAACAGAAGCTGGTGAATATTTGGCTAAACTTTCGTTCGTAGATGCAATGCATATTAACGATACTCTGATCATCAACCGTAAAGGTGGCGAAGCTGTAAAACTGTTTATGGATACTCCTGACTTCAATGTAGCTAAGTTTGCATTCCGTTATGTAAATCCTGCCAGCGAATCAGATAAGACATTCAAGATCCAGACTCAGTATAAAGATTATAAGAATGGTGATTTGACTGCTAAAGACAATGCATCTAACGAAGGTTACCTGAAATGGATCAACGGTACAGTAGTTGTTGTTAACGGTTATGCAAATGGTGATGTATTCGGTATCAACGAAAACGAAGACCGCGATGCAGTAGCTAACGAAGACGTTACAGTATCTTCAATTAGTGTTGTAGCAACAGACGGTGCAGTTATCATCAAGGGTGCTGAAGGCAAGAAAGTTGTAATCAGCAACGTACTTGGCCAGACAGTGGCTAATGCAGTAATTTCTTCTGACAACGCTACAATCTCTGCACCTGCCGGTGTAGTTGTAGTAGCTGTTGAAGGTGAAGCAGCTGTAAAAGCAATCGTAAAATAAGCAATTATTTAAAATCAAATAATTCTAAATTGTTTACCGCGTGTCGTAGGGGCGGTTCGCGAACCGCCCTTACCCCAATTACCCTGCGACAGGCGAACAAGCGGTAGATATTAATACTAAAGTAATGAAATAAAGTTCTTCTGTTCTATCTCTGTGAAGAGCAAAGACAGACAAAAACAAACCTCCCTGGATTATCTCCGGGGAGGTTTCTGTTTATTAGCGCAATTTTATCTTAACGGACACAAATATTATTCAGAGAAAAGTGTATATTTGCCCTCATCTGTAATGAAAACACTTTAAATTATTAATTTTCAAATGAAGAGACTATGTATGGCTGTCATGGCAATGTGTTTATTGCTGTCGTGCGCCGAAAAGAAAGAAGAGGCTACACTCTCCGGGTTATTGAAATCTGATTTCGTGTCAGAGGTAGAAGGAAAACCAACAGCATTGTATGTGTTGAAGAATAAAAACGGTGCCGAAGCGTGCATTACCAATTATGGCGGACGTTTGGTTTCTGTCATGGTGCCCGACAAGAATGGGAAAATGACCGATGTGGTTTTAGGTTATGATAATGTGGATCAGTATGTGAAATCTGATGGTAACTATGGTGCGCTGATCGGACGTTACGGTAACCGTATCAATCAGGCTAAATTTTCTTTGGATGATACAGAGTATACGCTCCCTGCAAATGACGGCATGCATTGTCTGCACGGTGGTCCTCTGGGATATCATACCCGTATGTGGGATGCAAAACAGTTGAACGACCAGACTTTGGAATTAACTTATCTGTCGAAAGACGGAGAAGCAGGTTTCCCCGGAAACCTAGATATAAAGGTTACTTATACTTTGACAGATGATAACGCTGTCGGTATCAAATATGAAGCAACTACCGATAAGAAAACAGTGGTGAACCTTACCAACCACAGCTATTTCAACCTGTCGGGCGTTCCCGGTTCCGATGTCCTGGATCAGGAGATCATGATCAATGCCGACAATTATACTCCGGTTGACGAAACATTGATCCCGACAGGTATAAGCACTGTTGCTGAAACTCCGCTCGACCTGCGTACTCCGGTAGCTATCGGCCGGCATATCAATGAACCTTTCGATCAATTACAGAAAGGCCGCGGGTATGACCATAACTGGGTGTTGAACTCAAACGGTGATAAGAACGTACTGGCAGCAAAGGCCTATTCTCCAACTAGCGGTATAGCTTTGGAAGTATACACGAATGAACCGGGCATACAGTTCTATACAGGTAACTTCATGGATGGAAAAGATACCGGTAAACACGGTGTATTGTATCCCCACCGCGGTGCATTCTGTCTGGAAACCCAGCATTATCCCGACTCTCCAAATCATCCGGACTTCCCAAGTGTTGTGTTGAATCCGGGAGAAAAGTATGTCAGCGAATGTATTTATAAGTTTACAGCAGAATAACTCAGTTATAGGATATACGGATAGAACAAGTCTGTCTGTTGATGCATAAAGGGTACCGTTTACGGTGCCCTTTTTTTGTAGTTAATAATTCTTTGCAATCAATATATTTTATTGCTTTTCGCTATCTTTGCTCCGACAACATGTTGGCCGGACATTGAGTTTCGGCTCTTCATCAGTTGGCAACGTTAAGCGTTTAAGATATTATCTTTGGAACTGAAAATCGCCAAGTTTCAAGTCGAACAAGGATAATAGGCAACTAAACGCTCACGCTTGTTATATATATTCATATATATAATAGGGCGTGGGCTGTTGTCTTATTATTTGTTCGATGGGTGTTTGGCGATACCTCAGTTCTGAATAATAGATTAACAGTTTCCACGCTTCTTTATAATATAAAATGCCAAACGAGGGAAACGGGGCGGCACAGAGTTAGAATATGAATCCTAAAGAAAAAGAACGGATTGCTGTTTGCTGTGTTTTACTGGATATCGCCGAAAGTATAGGAGGCAGTGTTGCTATATCCGATTGTCCTCATTATAAACAGCTGAAGGATAGAATCGTCCTGACGGAACAGGATTTTGAAATGGCCCGCAACGCATCTGTGTTGACAAGTTTAGCGGTTTTGAAGAATGTACATTATAACACAAAGATGATGCTGGCCTTAGCTGTCTGCGACCTGTATTCCGAATACATGGTTGTTCCGTTCGACTATCGTGTTGCTTTCGAAACATTGATGAACGCGATAGATTGGCCTATCTCATTCTCCGAAGTTCTGGCACGAAGCAGAACGGAATAACAATCGCAGTTAGAATAAATTATAGTTTGTTCGAAGTACCTTGAACTCTGTACGACGGTTTATCTGATCGGCCATTTCCTGTTGTTCGGGAGTGAGCGTCAGGATAAACTCTTCCGTCAAAACATCCCCTTCTTTCAAAAAGTCGAAACTTTTTGCCAGTTTCTTATTGATTGTCTTCGGCACGCTTTCACCATATCCTTTGGCTTCCAGGCGTTCCTTGTCGATACCTCCGGCGATCAGATAATCGACAACGGACTGGGCACGCCGCTGGGCGAGACGTTCGTTGTACTGGTCGGTTCCTTTACGGTCGGTATGTGCTCCTAATTCGATTGTCACATTCGGATTATCATTCAGCATCTTGATCATTTCATCCAATGCTTTTTGCGATTCGGGGCGCAGGGTCGCCTTGTCGAAGTCGTAGAAGATATTATCGATCACTACCGGTTTACTGATCGGGGAGAGGTAGAAGTCGACGATATAGGTCTCGTTTTTTTCTTCCGGGCCTGTCTTCAATTCGAAATTCTGGTTGAGGTAACCGCGTGCACTGGCCATCATTACGTAACGGATGTCGCGTTCCAGTTCTACCCGGTAGCTACCGTCTTTCTTTGCCGGAACTTTTACATTCAGGCCATCTTTACCGACAATGCGTATGGTGGCGTCTTCGATCGGGTATTCATCCACGTCCGAAACGAGTCCTTCGATAAATATAGTGATGGTTGGCAGTTCGAATGAATAGAGGTGGTCGTAACCGCGTGCGTCGTTGCGGTTGGAGCTGAAGAAACCTCGTTCCTTGTTTCCTTCGAAGGTTATACCGAAATCATCACCCATTGAGTTGATCGGGGCTTTCAGGTTTTCCACATGCCACTTGCCGGTACTGTCCTGGGTGGCTTTGAAAAGATCGAGACCGCCCATACCCGGATGTCCGTTCGATGCAAAATAGAGCGTGACGGAGTCGCGGACATACGGGAACATTTCGTCACCGGGAGTATTGATCTCCGGTCCCAGGTTTTCCATCGGGCCGAAGTCGCTACCCACGAGTCTGGAACGGAAGATATCTTTTCCCCCGAAACCTCCGACGGCATCGGATACATAATAAAGATATTTCCCGTCGGGAGAAACAGACGGATGTCCCAGGGCGGTTACGGAGTCTTTTACGATGGATGCGCGTGTTCCTTTTCCCCATTTGGCGCTGCTACGGGTGGATACGTATATTTCAGAGGTACGCGGTCCTTCCGGATCTTGTGCGCAGTAGGTGTAATACATGGTGTTTCCGTCTTTAGAGAAAGAAGGTGTTCCTTCATCAAATTCGGTGTTCACTTCATCTTCCAGTTCGATAGGAGCCAGCCAGTTACCTTGTTCGTCTTTTTTGACCAGGAAGAAGTCATTATTTCTTATTCCGGTGATGGCACTGACCGTTTCCTCCTTATCTTTCCCGGCTCCTTTTGGGGTACGGGAAGAGGTGAAATAAAGCTGATCGTAAGCCTCTCCGAATAGCATCGGGCAGAATTCACCGCGGCGGGAGTTGAACTTCTCCATACGTTTAACGGTGTAACGGGTGGGGTTCTGTTTCCATTGCGGAGCCAATTCGCTTCCTTTGATACCGTTCAGGGCCAGTTCGCTTTCCGGGTTTAGTTTCAGAAACTCGTTATAGTAGCGGATTGCTTCGGCATACCTGCCGCTTCTCTGGTACATCTGTCCCAGGCGAAGGTTTACAATGCTGTCGGGATAGTCGTAGCGCAGTGCATTCATGTAGGCACTTGTCGCTCTCGGCGTATTGTTGATAAGCCGGTTACATTCAGCCATTCGATAGGCAATATATCCGCGTAGGTCCCGCTTCTGGGGAGAAGTTTTCGTATAAACTTTCCGGTAAATGGCTGCTGCTTCAAAGTATTCACCAATGCGTTGCTTCTCCTCCGCATCACTCAGTTTGGCTGATTTACAGGAAAACAAGAAGAAGAATGTAAAAAGCCCGAGTATATAATAGAATAATGTTTTCAGTTTCATTGCTATATCTTACTTCTAAAAATAACGTAACAGAGTAAATCTTATTGCGTGAAAAGGTATATTTCATTTAAAAAGAATTATATTTGTCTCTAATAAATTATTAAAACCAGATACTATGTTGAATAATACAAATGAGATAAAAATGGAAAACCAGCCGGTAGACTGTGTTACCATAAAGAAAGAAGTTGATGCCGATTTTATTGAAAAGGTAAATACCGGATTATATGAATCTGCATTAGGATTAGTAAATACAAAAGAAGAAGCAAAGCAGAAATTATCCAAATGGTTGTAATAAAATGGACTAATTTTGCTATCCAAAACCTTAACGATATAGGAGACTACATTGAACAGGATAGCTGTAGGCAGGCGGCTTTTGTTGTCAATTATTTATTTGATTCGGTTGATATTTTGGGGCATTATCCTTTTATTGGTCGAATGGTTCCTGAATTTCAGGTAAAACAATCCGTGAACTTATTCGTTTGAAATATCGTATAGTTTATCTGGTTCTGAATGAAGAACGGATCGACATTCTTACCGTCCATCATTCAGCTAGATTATTGCCTGATTTACCGATACTTTATAGGAGAAGTGAACTATCCCCGTAACTCAGGAAACGGAAATCGTTAGCGAGTGCATAATCGTAGATATTCTTCCAGTCGCCTTTGACAAAAGCGGAGATAAGCAGAAGCAAGGTGCTTTTGGGTTGGTGGAAGTTGGTGACGATACCTTTGACAATCTTGAATTCGTAGCCCGGGGCTATGATGATCTGGGTGGCGGTTACCAACGTATTCAATTGATGCTTATCCAGATAATCCAGGATGTTTTGCAATGCCTCGGCGGGTGTCAGCCGGTTATTGGATTCGTCGTATGGCATCCATTGTTTGACAACCAGTTCGTCGGAAGTAGCTTCCGGGTTAGATGCCAGTGCAACACCTATATAATACAGGCTTTCGAGCGTGCGGACAGAGGTCGTGCCGACGGCAATGATCTTACCGATATTCTGCATCACCCGTTCGATGGTGCTTCGGCGTACGGAAATGAACTCCGTATGCATCTCATGTCCTTCGATCGTCTCGCTTTTTACAGGCTTGAATGTTCCGGCACCCACATGCAACGTCAGTTCTTCGCGACCGAACCCTTTTGCATCCAGATCGGCCAACACCTCCGGTGTGAAATGCAGTCCTGCCGTCGGGGCTGCCACCGAACCTTTGATCTTGGAGTAGACTGTCTGGTAAGTTTTTAGGTCGCTCTCTTCTGTTCTCCTGTGAAGATAAGGAGGAATAGGTAACTCTCCCGCAGCATCGAGCACTTCGGCAAAGCTGAATCCACCATCCCACGTAAACCGTATCTGATGCGTCTCTCCGTAACTCTGTACTTTTTCAGCACGTAGTGTCACCTTTTGTCCGTTGATCTCGATCTCCCGGCTGAGGCAAGGCTCTTTCCACTTCTTCGCATTCCCGATCAGGCAGATCCAGCAACAAGTTTCCGTCTCCAGGAAGATCCGTTCATAATCGTGCGGCTCGGAAGGATCGAGGCAGAAAACTTCTATCTGCGCTCCCGTTGCACGTTGGAACAGTAGTCGGGCTTGTATTACGCGGGTATTGTTGAAGACCATCAGTGAACCTTCCGGAAGATAATCCGTGATCTGTTTGAAGATACTTTCGCTGACCTCTCCGTTGCGGTAGAGTAACAATTTAGACTCATCCCGTTTCGGCAGCGGGAACTTGGCGATTCGCTCGTCGGGCAACGAATAATTGTAATCTTCGATACTTATCTGTTGAGTTTTTGTGACCATTGCATTCATTATTACGGGGTACGATCTTACCGAACCCGGCTGCAAAAGTACAAATTTGTATGATATTATGGTATAATGAAGTATCTTTGTCGACACGAATATAAAGATAAAATAAGTATGAATATAAAGGTTGGTGATAAGGTGCGTTTCCTGAATACGACAGGAGGCGGCATTGTACGTAGTTTTAAAGGGAAAGATCAGGTATTGGTGGAAGACGAAGACGGCTTTGAAGTTCCGGCCCTGATCCGGGAATGTGTTGTTGTCGGCGGCGATAACGAGATGCAGGTGCATAGCTCTAACCGTCCGCGTGTGCAGCCTCAGCCCCAGGTTCAGCAACCGATGCCGAAACCCCAGTCCAAAGAGGAAGAGGTGAAGGTGGAAGAAACAGCTGAAGGCGAACGCCTGAACATCCATCTGGCTTATTTGCCGGTTGAACCATCGAAAGTTATACAGGATAGCGGCTATGAAGCTTATTTTATAAACGATAGCAACTACTATCTGTTCTTCAATTATATGAACCGTCATAACAATAGCTGGATAAGCCGTTACAACGGTCTGGTTGAACCGAACACAAAGATATTTATAGAAGAATTCGGCAAAGAAGAGTTGAACGACCTCGAACGCATATGTGTGCAGCTGATCGCTTTCAAGAAAGATAAACCTTACTCGCTGAAGAATTCCATCTCGGTTGAATTGCATCTCGATACGGTCAAGTTCTACAAGCAACATTGCTTTATGGAAAATGATTTCTTTGAAGAAGACGCTATGGTTTATTCCATCGTACGTAACGACGTTCCGGAAAAGGAATTGCTTATCTCTGCAGCAGAGTTGAAAGAGGCTATGTTTCAGAAAGCCCGTGAAGATCGTCATGCTCCGCAGCCGATCGTTAAGAAGAAGTCTGACGGTGCCATCCTGGAAGTCGACCTGCATATCACTGAACTGTTGGATAATACAAACGGACTGAGTAACGCGGACATGCTGACTTATCAGCTGGATAAGTTCCATGAAATTCTCGGTAAGTACGCAAACCATAAAGGGCAGAAGATTGTCTTTATCCACGGTAAAGGCGACGGAGTACTTCGTAAGGCTATCGAAAAAGAGTTGAAAACGAGATACAAACAGCACTATTATCAGGATGCTTCTTTCCGCGAATACGGTTTTGGTGCCACTATGGTAACGATCAAATAAGGATTTGCTCCTGATTAATAAGAAATAAGTACCGTATGAATACTGTTTTCCTTTGCAGAAAATCTGTTGCCGACGCCCTCGACAGCTTTGCCGACGTCGTCGACAATATTGCTGACGCCCTCGACAATGTTGCCGACGCTGTCGGCAACAACTTTCCTGCAAGGGAAAACTGAAACAGGTGCTGTCCCAATACAGCTAACAACCGGATAAACGAGAATGATATGGCTACTGAAATAGAAAGAAAGTTTATTGTAAGAGGAGACTTCTCAGCCGATGTATTCAATTCGCAACGTATTGTGCAGGGATATATCTGTGCAGTGCCCGGACGTACGGTGCGTGTACGGATCCGTGGGGAGAAAGGTTTTCTGACTATCAAAGGCCCTTCGGACGAAAAAGGGCTGAGCCGTTACGAGTTCGAACAGGAAGTGCCGCTTGCGGATGCCGAACAGTTATTGAAGTTATGCGAACCGGGAGCCATCGATAAAGTGCGCCACCTTGTCCGTGCAGGGAAGCATATCTGGGAAGTGGATGTCTTTCACGGAGCCAACGAAGGTTTGGTTATGGCCGAAATAGAACTGGCTTCCGAAGACGAAGTATTTGAGAAACCGGAATGGATAGGGGAAGAGGTAAGCGGTGACAGGAGATATTACAACTCGATGCTTACCAAAGAACCTTATACCGGATGGGCAAAGAAATAATACTAATTTAAACGATAAAACACTATGAAGAGAATCTTATTATCCCTTTTGGCTGCCGCTCTGTCATTGCCGGCCGTAGCCGACGAAGGAATGTGGTTGCTTCCTTTACTTAAACAACAGAAATTTCCGGAGATGCAGGCACTGGGCCTGAAGTTGCAGGATTACGACATTTATAGTCCCGACTCTGCCTCGCTGAAAGATGCCGTTGTCATCTTCGGTGGCGGTTGTACCGGTGAGATCGTATCGCCGGACGGTTTGTTATTGACCAACCATCACTGCGGATACGGTCAGATACAGCAACACAGTACGCTGGAGCACGACTACCTGACCGATGGTTTCTGGGCAACCACTCGCGACCAGGAACTTCCCAATCCGGGACTGACCGTGACCTTCATTGACAAAATAGAAGATGTCACCGACTACGTGAAAGCGGAACTCGAGAAAGATACCGATCCGAACAGTATGAACTTTCTTTCTCCCAAATACCTGAACGGACTGGCTAAAGCCCGGGTAGGAGAAAAGTTCCTGCAGGATAACCCCGGAACGGAAGTGGAGATCAAAGCCTTCTACGGCGGTAACGTATATTATATGTTCACGAAGAAGATCTATTCGGATATCCGCCTGGTCGGAGCTCCCCCTTCTTCTATCGGTAAGTTCGGTGCGGATACCGACAACTGGATGTGGCCGCGTCATACGGGCGACTTCTCTGTCTTCCGTGTTTATGCCGATGCCAATGGTAACCCGGCTGAATATGCCGAAACCAATGTTCCCCTTCATCCGAAACGCTGGTTTAAGATATCTATAAAAGGAGTGGAGGAAGACGATTACGCCATGATGATGGGATTTCCGGGACGTACGAACAAGTATTATACTTCCTGGGAAGTAGCCGAACGTCGTGATATCGACAATGCAGTCCGTATCAATGTCCGCAACCTTCGTCAGGAAGTGATGCTGGACGAGATGCTCAAAGATCCGTCTGTACGTATTCAGTACGCCAGCAAATATGCCGGATCGACTAATGCTTACAAAAATGCTATCGGTAGCAATTGGGCGATAAAAAAACGTAACTTCGAACAGGTAAAGAAGGAAGAGCAGGATCGCCTGGTTGCCTGGTCGCTGGATAATGACGAGTCTGATTACCCGGAAGCCTTATCGACGATCGAACAGATCGTTTCCGATCGCAAAGACCTTCGCTTTCGCAACTGGATGCTGGATGAAGCAATCCTGCGCGGTATTGAATTTACAAAAGTGCCTTCGGATATTCAAGCTATCAGCGAAGCCCTGAAAGGTAAAGACCGCAGCGAACAACAGAAGCAGGTGCGTATGTTGGAAATGGCCTACCATCGTTTTGCCGATAAGGATTACGCACCCGAAGTGGACAAGAAGATAGCCAAAGTGATGTTGAAGGAATATCGCCGGCTGGTTCCGGCTAAGTCACAACCGGCTTACTTTGCCCTGATCGACAAGAAGTTCAAAGGTGATGTAGACCGTTTTGTGGATTATCTGTTCGACAAATCTATCTATGGAAGTGAAGAAAACTTCGATAAATTTAAAACGCGCCCGTCCGTTAAAGCACTGGAAGAAGACCCGATGATCCTGTTTGCTAAATCTGTGCAGGAAGAAAAGTCTAACCTGAATGCTGCCCTGGCGGATTTTGATGCCGGTTATGCCATCGCTCACCGGATGTATGTAAAAGGGCTATTGGCCATGTATCAGGATAAAGCCAATTTCCCCGATGCCAATTTCTCCCTGCGTCTGACTTACGGCCAGGTGAAGGGATACAGTCCGCGGGATGCCGATTATTACAGTTGCCAGACTACGCTTGACGGTGTGATGGAAAAAGAAGACTCGACCAACTGGGAGTTTGTTGTTCCTGCCCGCCTGAAAGAATTGTATGCCGCAAAAGACTTTGGCCGTTATGGTATGGCGAATGGTAAGATGCCTGTTGCTTTCAGTGCGACGACGCATAGTACCGGAGGAAACTCGGGTAGCCCTGTTTTGAATGCAAACGGAGAACTGATCGGTATTAACTTCGACCGTAATTGGGAAGGTGTAGGAGGCGATATACAATACCTGCCGGATTACCAGCGCAGTATTATCGTAGATATCCGCTACGTCCTGTTCCTGATCGATAAATATGCCGGTGCCGGCTACCTGTTGGAGGAAATGGATCTGGTGGAATAATCGAATAATGGAAGTTACTACCATAAAAAAAGCGAATGATCTTTCGATCACTCGCTCTTTTTATATCTGATATAATTAAAATATGCCTTTTTCCAAGTCAGCTGCCTTTACGCGGAAAATATATCCGTTACGAGAGAAGACTAATTCTCCGTCTTCTTTCTTTTTCTGGTTAACTAAGCGTTGAAAAGCTATATTGGCACCTTTAACTATATTCTCTTCAAATTCTCTTACTTCTTGTTCACTCATGATGTTCAAGTTTAGTGTAAATATCCGAATTATATATCTCTTTTTTATCATTCCTGAATCCTTTGGCAATTACTTCCATCGGAGACATAGAATTGTCTGTTACCATCCAATAATCACTAATGGGGATATATAGTTCAAAAAGATTGTGAATACCCGCTTCATATCTACGACGGATAGTACTCTCCGGTATGTTATGACCACCGGCTGCCACTCTCATTTTTACCCGTTCCACTGCCAAATCCGGCGTATTCAGCCAGAAATACAACAATGTAACATAATATCCTTCCCTTTGTGCTTCCCTGATCAGGTTTGCGACTGACCGGGTGGCAAGCGTAGTTTCCATTGCAAAAGTCTCACCGGCTGCGATGAGTTCTTTAATGCGCTTATACATAATTCGGCTTGCTTCTACAGCTACGGCGATGCTATCTGCGTTAAAAGGGGAAAGCCCCTTGGCTATCTCGTCGGAGTTCACAAACTCTTTACACTTCAACATCTCTGGAAGAATTGTAAATGAAGCTGTGGTCTTCCCTGCTCCGTTGCAACCTGATATTATATATAAATATGGCACTATTTGCTGCTTTTTGACAGGGCAAATATAGATAATAGTTTTATATGTTGTACTATTTATTTCTCAAAAATCGTGAAAATGTGCAGAATTTGTACGAATAACCCCCTGTTTCGTTGTTTCGGAGGCCTGTTTTGTTAATTTTAGACCCATAAAAGGTCGCTCATTATACTATCTGATATGAAAATTCCGTTGCGGGAAAGCGTTAGGGTTTCGTCTTTTTCGATAAGAAGTCCTTGCTTGAGGTAAGGGGCGGCCTGCTTTTGGCAATAGATTAATTTGTCTTTTCCGAACTGTCCTTGAATTTCGGTTAAATTGACGCCCCACATAGTACGAAGCCCGGTAATAATGAAATCGTTATAACGGGTGCTTATATCCAGCTCTTCCACCTCTATCTCTGGTGATCCGCTTTCAATCCCCCGGATATAGGCCGGAAGGGAAGAAACATTCCATTGACGGCTTTCCCCATTGTAGGAGTGAGCGGACGGACCTGCTCCCAGGTATTTCTTCCCGGTCCAGTAGGAACTGTTATGACGGGAGATCATTCCGGGACGTGCGAAGTTCGATATTTCGTAATGAAGATAGCCGTTTGCCGTTAGCCGGTCGATCAGAGAGGTGAACAGAGATACGCTGACCTCTTCTTCGACAGGAGATATCTTTCCGGCTTCCTTTAATTTATATAAGGCGGTTCCTTCTTCATATATTAAATGGTAGGCTGAGATATGGGGAATATCCAGGTGGATAGCCCTGTCGAGGTTCGACTCCCATTCTTTCAATGTCTGTCCGGGGAGACCGTAGATCAGGTCGATACTTATATTCGAGAGGTCATTTTCTTTACATAACTCAACGGCCCGCAAGGCTTGTTCCCGGTCGTGCCGGCGGTTGAGGAAGCGCAGGTCTTCCGCCTTGAAACTTTGTACCCCCATGCTGATACGGTTGAAAGGAAATGTACGAAGGCTGGCAACGTACTCGGGTGTCATATCATCCGGATTGGCTTCGAGTGTGACCTCTTTGCAACCGGATATGTCGAATAAGCGTTGTATGGCATCAAATATGCGTTCGAAGTCAGTGGCTTGTAATTGGGAGGGAGTTCCTCCTCCGAAGTAGATCGTTTCCAACGGTTCATTGCCGATGTAATCCTTTCTTATTTCCAGTTCTCGAATAAGGGCAGTCACATACGGTTCTTTGTATTTCATTTCCGTGTTGGAAAAAAAATCGCAATACAAACATCGTTTGGCACAGAATGGAACGTGTATATAAAGACCTGCCATATCGCACTGATTTAGTTATTTCGATAACAAATGTATATAAAAAAGCTGCTTATCAAAAACTCCGGAATGTTAACGTTGCATAGTCCGACCGGAGAATTAAAGATTTACCGTCTGCTTTGATTACGTCGAATACTGTTTCCGTACTGTCCATGCCAAAAGGCAGGAGCTGCTCCCCGGTAGCCATTACATTTTCATTGTAGGGAACATTAAACTCTTTTACTGTAATCTTTTCGGCCTCCTGGTCGTAGTTGAAACGGCCGACGAAAGTACCGTATTTGTTCTCACTTTTATCTCTGATTTCCACCAACTGTAATTGTATGGCATAATATATCCGTTCGCACGGGTGAATGGTTCCGTCCGCCGTTTCGAAATGTATCAACTGCCATTGTCCATCTGCATTGCCGTTCATAGGCGCTTTCTCGCAGCCGCTTGAAAAGATCATGCAGCAAAGAAGCATGATAAGTATATTTAGGTTCTTATTTATTCTTGCTTTCATATGTCTTATTTCAGGATGATCCCTTCTTTTTTGATTACTAACATGCCGCCGGTGTTGTTCCCCAGATAAGTACCGTGGTCGAGTCCCAGTGCAGCAGAGATAGACCAGCCCCGGAGTTTCCGTGGACTGTATGTGACTTCATACAGGGAGTTGAATTGTTTGCGAACTTCATCCAAAGGATTATCGTATGTCCCCCAATGTCTGGTGTAACTCATCAGTACGCGGTAGCTTATTTCTTTCGAGGGATTTCCGTTGAAGCCGATATGTTGTGACAATATGCGGTTACTCTTAAACAGTAAACTTCCGTCTTCATTATAAAGAGGTGCCGGAAGGAGAGGGTTCCCCATTCCCATACCCCAGTGCTGCCAGCTTTGGTAATAGTAATTATTGTAATAGTTGTCTTTCGCGCTGATCTGGTATTCGCTGAAGTGGCCGGCAAACCCGTCGTACAACATCGGACCTGTCTGGTCTTTGGTGGCCAGGCCTTCCCATACGAACGTACTGACCCACCGGTTATGAGGCAAGGTTACTTCCAGGCCGATATGTCCGTCCTTCCACCGTCCGTATTCAAAGAACATCTGTGAATGGTCGTCGAAGAAATGTTCGTAATATCCTCTCAGTACCCAGTTGTCCAGATAGTAACTCAATGAAAGGTTCCAGCTGCCCACATGGTTACCCTGGATATTGACCTGGTCTCCCCAGGGCGAATCATCGCCTCCCTTTCCGGGTATAAATACATCGAAAAACTCCTTTATCCCATTCGGCATGGTGTAGATTTGTTTGGGATGCCGGTTGGCATCATATTCGTAGACCTTGCCGCCGAACTGTGCTGCCATGATCATACCGAAATCGAGTTCGAGAGGAAATTTCTCTTTTTTACCGATACGGAATAATAGAGACTTACTGTGATATAATATATCTTCTACATATTGCTTGTTGACAGCCACATAATCACGTTGCCAACGGTCGTCGGTAAAACGTCCGTAGGCTATGTGTCCTTTCACTTTCAACCAGGCGTTGGTAAAAGGCACATCGGTGAATTCCTCAATGCCGACTCTTACCTGGGGAACGGGGCGGGTATTATTCCCTTCTACCATTCCTCCGCTGCTTAATTGCGGATTTTTCCCAAAAGGATTGCGTTCCTTACTGCCGACACTCATATTTAGGCATTGCCAGGATATATCAGCATAAGCCTGCTGAATAATAAATGCAGAAGTGTTGTTTGCCGCTGTTGCCAGATCGAGTCCGGCTTGTAGGTTCCAGTGATGCTTCAGCTTTCTATTAAAGGTAAGTCCGGCTTCCAGATAGGCACTGTTAGGTTCAATACTGGACAGACCGTTCCTGTTGGCGGTAAACCAGAGTGGGGCATAATTGCCTCTCCCCGCAGTGGCTCCTGTTTCTACATGATAGGTAAGAGACGGATCTGTTGTTTGTCCATATAAGAATGTAGTGTGACAACAGATAGTCAGTAACACTGTTCGTAATTTGTATATCATTAAATACTTGTTATAGATATTTACTTCAGAATATAGCTATTCTGTTTAGTAAATTCATGTACATAAAATAAGTAGAGTGCGAGCCTCCGCAATAAAAACAAGAGGACAAAGATAGGAAATATTCAATAATGACTTTCCTGTAATCCGCTAAATTTAATTCTAGCCTTGTAACCAGTTTGCCGTGTTAGTCAATCGGATATGTGGCATAGTGGGTAAGGCCGGATCTATGTAATAAGCATAGTCTGCTGCATAACATAGTTCTCAAACACCGGGCGATAATTGCATTTTTCCTGTACATTCTCTAATTTGCGGCCTCGTGAGTAATTCACGTGGTTGATATTTATTGTTAAACTCAATTAATACCTGATATCATGAAAGTATACCAAACAAACGAAATTAAGAACATCTCTATCCTGGGAAGTTCGGGCTCTGGGAAAACCACTCTCGCTGAAGCTATGCTTTACGAGGGTGGAGTTATAAAACGTCGCGGTACTGTAGACGCAGGAAATACGGTGAGCGATTATTTCCCGGTTGAGAAAGAGTATGGTTACTCAGTGTTCTCGACCGTTTTCAGTGTTGAATGGCAAGACAGGAAGTTGAACTTTATCGATTGTCCGGGTTCGGATGACTTTATCGGTGGAGCAGTTTCAGCCCTGAACGTAACCGATACGGCACTGATGGTATTGAATGCCCAGTATGGTGTGGAAGTGGGAACAATGAACCAGTTCCGGTATACAGAACAATTTCATAAACCCGTTATTTTTGTTGTAAACCAGTTGGATAACGACAAGGCGGACTTCGATGGTACTATTGCCCAGCTGAAAGATCAGTTCGGTAGCAAGATCGTCCAGATCCAGTATCCGGTCAGTACCGGTTCTTCATTCAATGCTATTGTCGACGTTTTGAAGATGAAGATGTATCGTTGGAAGCCGGAAGGTGGCGTACCTGATGTATTGGAAATTCCTGAAGAGGAAATGGACAAAGCGATGGAACTTCACAAGGCCCTTGTGGAGGCTGCTGCCGAGAACGACGATATGCTGATGGAAAAGTTCTTTGAAGAAGGTACTTTGAGCGAAGACGATATGCGTGCAGGTATCCGTGCCGGTTTGGTCATTCGCGGTATGTTCCCTGTCTTCTGTGTATGTGCAGGACGCGATATGTGTGTGCGTCGTACGTTGGAATTCCTTGGAAATGTAGTTCCTTGTACAGATAAGATGCCTCGTCCGGTGACAACCGAAGGTGTGGAAGTTACTCCCGAATCGAGTGGACCGACCAGCCTGTTCTTTTTTAAGACGACTGTAGAACCGCATATCGGCCAGGTTTCCTATTTTAAAGTGATATCAGGAAAAGTAAAAGAAGGAGATGATTTGCTGAATGCCGATCGTGGATCGAAAGAACGTATCGCTCAGTTATTCTCTGTTGCAGGTCAGACCCGTAATGCTGTGACTGAAATGGTTGCCGGTGATATCGGTGCGACCGTGAAACTGAAGGATGTACGTCGCGGTAATACATTGAACGGAAAGGGTTGCGACTACAAGTTCGACTTTATCAAATATCCGGATCCTAAATATCGTCGTGCCGTGAAACCGGTTAACGAAGCCGATTCGGAAAAGATGATGGAGATCCTGAACCGTATGCGTGAGGAAGACCCGACATGGGTGATCGAACAATCCAAGGAGTTGAAACAAACGATTGTTTCCGGACAGGGAGAATTCCACCTGCGCACATTGAAGTGGAGAATTGAAAATAATGATAAGTTGCCGATCGAATATATCGAACCGAAGATTCCGTATCGTGAAACAATCACGAAGGCGGCCCGTGCGGACTATCGTCATAAGAAACAGTCCGGTGGTGCTGGCCAGTTCGGTGAAGTTCACCTGATCGTGGAACCGTATTACGAAGGTATGCCGGCTCCGGATATGTATCGTTTCGGCGGACAGGAATTTAAAATTAGCGTACGTGATACGCAAACTATTGATTTGGACTGGGGTGGTAAGCTGGTATTTATTAACAGTATCGTTGGTGGAGCCATCGATGCACGTTTCTTGCCGGCTATTCTGAAAGGTATTATGGCACGTATGGAACAGGGACCGTTGACCGGTTCGTACGCCCGTGACGTGCGCATCATTGTTTATGATGGCAAGATGCACCCGGTAGACAGTAATGAAATTTCTTTCATGCTGGCCGGTCGTAATGCCTTCAGTGCTGCCTTTAAAGAAGCAGGACCTAAGATCCTGGAACCGGTTTATGACGTAGAAGTATCCGTTCCGGGTGATTATCTGGGTGATGTAATGAGTGACCTGCAAGGTCGTCGTGCCATCATTATGGGTATGAACAGTGAAAAGGGATTTGAAAAGTTGTTGGCCAAAGTTCCTTTGAAGGAAATGGCAAGCTATTCAACTTCTTTGAGTTCTATTACTGGTGGCCGTGCTTCATTTACAATGAAGTTTGCCGCTTACGAACTTGTTCCTTCCGATGTACAGGATAAACTGTTGAAGGCTTACGAAGCTACTCAGGCGGAAGAATAATCAAAAAAGAATCTCTAACCATAAGGCAGCCCTTGTTTCAAGCGGCTGCCTTTTTTCTTCCTAAAGCTCCCTCTTCAACTGCTCCAACACCTCAAAAACACCCGGACAAGTTTGCGCATTCTTAATCGTCAGTGCATGTATCTGATAAAACTTCTTCCTGTCCGTATGCGGATACTCGCGGCAAGCTTTCGGCCTGTCCTCATAAATACTGCAATAGTTATCCGCCCCCAGAAACGGGCAGGGCATCGACCGGAACACATAGTCCTTATCTTCGTCTATATGCAAATGGCGTGTTACTACTTCATGTGGTTTGATGCGGAGCGCCTGTGCAATCCGTTCGATGTCGCGATCTGTGATACGCGGTCCCAGCGTACGGCAGCAATTCCCGCATTCCAGGCAATCGATCGAGTCGAATACCTCTTCGTGGATGGCATGAACCGTATCGTCCAGTACCCGCAAACGATTCTTCTTAATTGATTTGAAAAAGGCTTTTGTCTCTTTTTCTACTTTCTTAGCTCTCTCCGGGAGGGAGTTAATATCCATAAAACGATTGGGTTTTAATTTGAGGGAACAAATGTAATCATTTGCAACGGAAAAAGAAAAAGCATCTTCACACGGTTGTTGCATCCCTGTAATAGTAAACCGCTTCTTTTGTACAGTGTAAATCTCTTACGTATGAAATTAAGAAAATATTATCCGACCGTTGTGCTTTCTGACATTCATTTGGGTTCCGAGCACTCAAAGACAAAAGAAGTAACCAATTTCCTTAAATATATCGACTGCGACTGCCTGATACTGAACGGCGACATCATCGATGGTTGGCAACTCCAGAAGTCAGGCAAACGATGGAAGCAGGCACAGACCGACTTCTTCAAAGTCCTGATGAAGATGATGGAAAAGAAAGGAACAAAGATCATTTATGTACGTGGTAATCACGATGATTTCCTGGATAAACTGGTCCCGTTCCAGTTTTCCAATATCTCTATCGTCAAAGATTATCTGCTGAACAGTCACGGGAAGCGTTACTTGGTGACTCACGGTGATGTCTTCGATACAGTGACCACCCACATGCGCTGGCTTGCCATGCTGGGCGACATAGGATATACCTTCCTGTTATGGCTGAATAAAATCTATAACAAGAACCGGGAAAAACAGGGTAAACCTTATTTCTCCCTTTCCCAACATGTGAAGCATCGGGTAAAAAGTGCCGTCTCTTACATCTCCGACTTCGAAAAGGAACTGGTGAAGCTGGCTTTATCCAGAAAACTGGACGGTATTATCTGCGGACATATCCATCAGGCGGCCAATGTCCGGTATGACAATGTGCACTATCTCAATTCCGGCGACTGGGTGGAGAGTATGACTGCCCTGGTTGAAAACGAGCAAGGCGAATGGAGCATTCTCACTTATAACAAGGCTGAATATGAGGCCGATGAGGAAAAGATTTCGAAAACTGTATTATACGCAGAAGTGATATGAAGATACTGTTTGTCATACAAGGAGAGGGAAGGGGCCACCTGACCCAAGCCTTATCTCTTCGCCAGAAGTTGACCGACGAAGGTCATCAGGTAGTTGGCGTACTTGTCGGGAAAAGTCCGGTCCGCCGTATCCCGTCGTTTTTTACAGAGAAGATCAATGTGCCGGTCTATCACTTCGAAAGTCCGAACTTTCTGCCTACGGCTAAGAACAAGCAGGTGAACCTATTGAGTAGTATCGGTTATAATCTGCTGCGTTTACATAAATATGCCGGTAGCATCCGTTACATCGACCGGATGATCCGGGAGACGGAAGCCGATGTGGTGGTCAACTTTTACGAATTACTGACGGGACTCGCTTATCTGTTTACCCGTCCGAAAGCCGTTATGATTTGTGTCGCTCACCAATATCTTTTCCTCCATCCCGACTTCTCTTTTCCGAAGTTGAATAGCGTTTCTTTATCCCTGTTGAAATTCTTTACCCGTGTGACGGCTATCGGTGCGACGAAGAAGCTGGCTTTGTCTTTCAGAAAAATGCGTGAAGTGCCCAATGATAAGATCGTTGTAGTTCCTCCATTGTTGCGTAAGGAGATAATAAATAAAACCTCGCGTAAGGGCAACTACCTGCATGGCTATTTATTGAACAGCGGTTTCAGTGAAGAAGTAAAAGCTTGGCACGCCAGGCATCCAGACGTTCCGATGCATATTTTCTGGGATAAGAAAGATGCAGGAGAAACAACCCGGATAGACGATACCCTTTCCTTCCATCAACTCAGCGACATCCGCTTCGTTAAATATATGGCAGGAGCGAAAGCTTATGCGACGACTGCCGGTTTCGAGTCTGTTTGTGAAGCAATGTATCTGAATAAACCCGTTCTGATGGTTCCTACTCATATCGAACAGGCTTGTAATGCCTATGATGCCTCTTTGTCGGGAGCCGGGGTAGTTGCCGGCCGTTTCGATTTGGATGCTTTATTACATCTGTCCGAAACTCACCAGCCGAACCCGTCTTTTCGTCATTGGGTGAAACAGGCGGATTGGTTGATCCTGCGTGAGTTCCGAGAAGATTTGTTGATGGAGGAGATGCCTTCTTCCGTATGGCATCGTTTCTCGATGCACTGGGTGTATAGGCTGGCGAAGAACTTCTCGTTGTAGCACACCGGATAGTTCCCGACAGATAAGCCTTTTACTCAGGATATCTAACATTGTAGCTCAGGAGTATTAAGCTCTTAATATCCTTCTTTCAACTATGTAATGTATGCTTTTCAAAAAAGTAATGCCTGCCTTGCATAAAAGTAAGGCAAGCCTTACGTATCTGTAAGCTAGGCCTTTCTTATTTTAAATAAGGGAGTCTGATGATTAATCATGGTATGCCGGAAGTTTAGCTCCCGGTAGCTGATCGCTTAATGGTAGGCAGCTGCCGACGGGGATCGTGTCATGCAATATACACCAGAATTCATGTTGTGTCAAGCATTTGCGATTAAAAATGTATGAATGAATCCGGATTATATATATAAAGTACGCGTACATTAATATATGCATATTCTTTTGACATTATTATCGACAGTCTTCTGTCCTTTTATATTATCAAAATAACTTTCCCCTCTCTGGGAGGGGGTAGGGGATGTGTGAATTTCTTCTTTGTAACCCTAACTCCCCCTTTCGTACAGAGTACTGTATTCAATTGATAAGAAAGGATATGATGATGTAAAAAAATCAATGAAAATAATTGCGGATAAAAAACTATTGCTTACTTTTGCTGATGTATTTGACGATCGTACAAGCAAGCCGATAGAAGATAGATCGGCATTATTATAGAATAGAACTTAGAATTACTTAGTATTAATATTAAATTTTTGATTATGAACAAAAAGTTTTCTACTTTTTTGGCAGGTGCTGCGCTTTTGAGTGCAATGTCTGTTTCTGCTGCTCCTGGTGATGCAGTTCAGTCATTGATCTTAGGTCAAAATGCTGGCTTATATCAATTGGCTGCAGAAAATGGTAAAGTGCTTTCTATGGACAATGAAGGTAATTTAACTGTTGTAACTGCTCCTACTAATTCTACTGGTTTAGCGAACACTCTGTGGTGTGTTGAGGTTGCAACACAAGTTCAAGGTCAGGCTCCTAAGTTTGATTTTGTCAATAAAGGAACAGAACGTCGTTTGGATATAACTATGGCTGGTTTGGAAGGATTGGTAAAATATACTGCTTCTGATGCTCCAGTTCAAGTTGGTGGAGAAATTTCTGGTTGGGCATTTTCTAAAACTTATGAAAATATAGTAGAAGAAGAAAAGCCGCTTTTTTCCTATTTTAAGACTGACTCTGTTATTGGATTTGTTTTGACTGGGGATGATGTTGCTGTTGCTAAATGTGGAGCGAATGAAGATGGTGTAACTGTTGCTAATTTTGAGAAGTTTACTTTGAAGACATCTGATCTCGTTACTCTAAATGCAAATGAATTGAATACAATTTTAGGTGTTCAAGATGCAGATAAGGGTGTTAAGCTAACTTTCAAGCCGGATACATTGGGTACTACTTTGGAAAACCCGTTCAGCTCACAAAAATTTGTTGCAGAAGAATCTGGTGATGCTGGTTATCTGAATGTAAAGAGAGGTGATACTTATTTAAGAGTAGATACTACTTTTACAAATGATAAGGGTGCTCGCTTCCTTGCTTATAAATGGACTTCAGCTGATGACAAGACTGCTTCAACTATTGGTGAACAGTATAAGTTTAAGTTTACTTACAGCCCTTCAAATGATAGTTTGACTATTCAGGTTAAACAAGCTACATTTGATAATGGTCGTGTTCTTGAAGCATTTGTTTCATTACAGGATTTGATCAAGGATGAAGCTCGTATCTTAACAGTTGATACATTGGCTCAGAATACAATGATCTCTTTAGGTTATAAAGGTTGTAATGCTGTTTCAAACAGAACATCTATTGCTTCTGACTTATATGTAATTAAAAATGCTGATAATAAATATTTAGCAGTTCCTTTGTATGGTGATAGCACTGCTCAATGGGTTACTCTTGACAAAAATATGGATCCTTGGCATATGCCTGCATTCCAATGGGTTGTAGAGAAAACTCGTACAGCGGCAGAAATGGAAGCTACTTCCCCTATCAAAATTACAAACCGTGAATTTGGTGTAGTTGTTAATGCTTCTCTGCAATTGTATACTGATGGTACATCTTCAGTGGTTGGATCTGATATTTCTGCATCTAACTTTATTGCTGACCCTGCAAATGTTAAAGCTAATCCTTATGTGGGTTATAGATATCTGGATTTCGACTCATTGACTGTAACTACTTATAAATTGAAATATCTACATGAATTTGCAGACGATAAATACATGGGTACTTCAAGTGATGCTACTGATTCTGTATTATATGTAGGTGCTAAGTCTTCTTTCGAATTAGCAGGTATGGATACATTAGGTGTAAACTATGGTTATACTACAAACGCTATTGCTTCAATGAAACAGCTTGTTAGAAAAGCTTATACATTGAAACTGAAATCTACAGATAAATATGTTATGGCTGATGCAGAAAAGAGATATGCTGTATCTGCTACAGGAAAACCAGCTGTGTTCTATCTGAAAGAAAACAATGATAAGGCAAATACTCACTATTTCGCTTTAATTGATACAGCTTCTTACGCAGATGTTCGTAAGGTCGGTGTTGATGATAACAACGTTTACTTGAAAGTTCAGAATTTGAAAGAAACTCGTACTTCTGCGTTCTCGGTAGAAATAGATGATGCTCCTCTTTACCGTCGTTTCAACAATGCTGTATTAAATGAAAGCGCTGTTGATGCTGCTGATAGCTTAAGATTCTTTGAAAATATTCGTCATGAATATTTGATGGATGAAACTAATAAAGAACTGCAGAATGATGGTGTTAATTACTTAGGTATCTGGACAAAAGATAAAGCTAAAGCCGGTTTGTCATTCCGTATTGATACAGCTTGGGTTACACGTGGTCTTGGCTTTGTTAAACCTCAGTATTTGATTTCTGTATCTCGTCAGGATCAGGCTGCTATTGCTGGTACTCCTTGTACAGAAAATTCTCATCACGTAGATGCTGAAGGAAATCCGACAGATGCTGAACATTGTGTTCACGCTACACCTGGAAGAGATGGTTTCAACTATGGTAAATATCTGGTAAGCTTTGCTGACTCTGTAACATATGTTGGAAAGGATAAACCTTATACTGATGTTAAGGATGGTTATACTCGCGTAGGTTTTGTAAAGGCAATTCAAACTGGCGATAGCTTGATCGTATTGGTTAATGGTTATGAAAACATGGATCCGAAAGATCTGAATGTAGAAGAAATTATTAAAGCATATACTAAAGCTGGTATTAATGGTAAGTATATCAATGACTTGAGAGGTGATAATCACAAAAACTATACTTGGTCATTCCGTTATACAAATCCGGACGTTGCAGTAGGTGTAAGTGAAGAAGGTGCTGAAAACTCATTCTTGATCGAATCTATGGCTTATGCAGAAGGAACTCCTGCTACAAAGAAAGCTATTGCTCCTGAAAAAGCAGCATGGATCAAGATGCAGAATGGTTGTATTGTATTAACAGATGAAAAATCTGAATTCAATAATGCTAAGACTGGTGGTGACGGTGCTTTGGTTTTCAATGTAGAAAACATTGAAAACGATGAAATGGCTACAGATACTAAGGATATCACAACTAACACTGTTAGCGTAATTGCTGGTAACGGTACAGTTATTATCAAGGGTGCTGCTAACAAGACTGTTACTATCTCTAACGTTCTTGGTCAGACAATCGCTAACACAGTTCTTTCTTCTGACGATGCTACAATCTCTGCTCCTGCTGGTGTAGTTGTAGTAGCTGTTGAAGGCGAAGCTGCTGTTAAAGCAATCGTTAAATAAGAAATAAATAATAATTAAATGAATGCTTCTCTACTCTTCCCTTCGGGGAAGGGTGAGTAGCCTGTGAAGGTGAACAGATTGGAAGCGCAATTTTAGTAATAAAAATAAAATAAAGTTCATCCATGAGTACCACTGTGAAGTGAGGAAATGGACAAAAAACAACCCCGTCGATATTTATTATCGATGGGGTTTTGTTTTTAAAGAGCTCCAGGAAACAGAGTCTATTATGTTAAATAGAAAAACCGTATTATATAGAAGACGATTCCTGACGGAAAGCATCTTTCACATAATACGGTTATCTTCTATGAACTAATAATTTTTACTGCTTCAAAGCCTGTTCAATATCAGCAATGATATCGTCCGCACATTCGATACCGACAGAGAAACGGATCAGATCCGGAGCAATACCGGCTTCCTTCAACTGTTCGTCCGTCAATTGACGGTGAGTATGACTTGCCGGGTGAAGCACACAAGTACGGGCGTCTGCTACGTGAGTAACAATAGCTGCCAGCTTCAGGCTATCCATAAACTTGATAGAAACATCACGTCCACCCTTCAGACCGAATGACAACACGCCACATGAACCGTTCGGGAGATATTTCTTTGTCAGGTCATAATACTTATTCCCTTCCAGATCCGGATAGTTCACCCAAGCAACCTTATCGCAGTTCTGCAACCATTTAGCAACAGCTAATGCATTTTTACAATGCTGTGGCATACGTAAATGCAATGTTTCCAGACCCAAATTCAACAGGAATGCATTCTGCGGAGACTGGATAGAACCCAGGTCACGCATCAGCTGGCTGGTTGCTTTCGTGATATAAGCCATTTTGCCGAATGTCTTTGTATAAGTCAGTCCGTGATAAGATTCGTCCGGCTGGCAAAGACCCGGATATTTGTCGGCATGTGCTTCCCAGTCGAAGTTACCGCTGTCGACGATACAGCCACCGACTGCAGTAGCGTGTCCGTCCATGTATTTGGTGGTAGAATGTGTTACGATATCTGCACCCCATTCGAACGGACGGCAGTTGATCGGTGTGGCAAATGTGTTGTCGACAATCAAAGGTACACCATGCTTGTGGGCGATGTGGGCAAACTTTTCGATGTCCAATACCATTACTCCCGGATTGGAGATCGTTTCGCCGAACAATAACTTTGTATTCGGGCGGAAAGCCTTACTGATCTCTTCTTCGCTGGCATCCTGATCGATGAAAGTACATTCGATACCCAGCTTTTTCAGTGTAACGGACAACAAGTTGTATGTACCTCCATAGATACCGGTTGCACTTACAATATGATCGCCGGCTTCGCAAATATTGAAACAGGCAAAGAAGTTAGCAGCTTGTCCCGATGAAGTCAACATGGCTGCAACGCCACCTTCCAACGCAGCAATTTTGGATGCTACGGCATCGTTTGTCGGATTCTGCAGACGAGTATAAAAATAACCACTCTCTTCCAAGTCGAACAATTTAGCCATCTGTTCGCTGGTTTCATACTTGAATGTAGTACTCTGATAGATAGGGAGCACACGCGGTTCTCCCTTTTTCGGTTGCCAGCCACCTTGCACACACAAAGTTGCCGGCTTGAATGAATTGCTCATATTTTTTATGTTTGCTATGTAATTATATTCTGCAGACAAAAGTAAAGAATAGTTCGTTCTATTTACACAAATCTTTGATCAATTATAAAAAATACACTATTGTTTCAAAATAATCGTGTACCTTTGTACCCGATTTTGGTGTCACGCTTCCAATTCCACGGAAAAGTGATGAAAAGGGAATCAGGTGTAAATCCTGAACAGACCCGCTGCTGTAAGCTCCGCCAAAGTCTTTGAGCACGACTCAATCCACTGTTCGCAATGAATGGGAAGGACGCTCAAAGATGGAGTAAGTCAGAAGACCTGCCAAGATAAGAAGTTTAAAGCTTTCGGGAGATAAGGCTAAAAACATATGAGAAAGAACATTCATCTACTTTACCGGAGGTTCTGCCTGTTCATGTGTTCTATTGTTTCTTTCATCGAAAGCATGTAAAAAACAATTAATGAATTTGGTGAAATGAGAGGTTTCATACATGTATTTCTTTTATTGAGTTGTTTGTTTCCAGTAAGTCTGGCGGCACAGAATAAAGTGATTCTATCCGGCGAAGTGAAAGAGAAGGATGGGACACCGCTTCCGTTGGCTACTGTCGCTATAGAAAATACGATTTCGGGAACGTATACAGACGACCGGGGACGTTATTCACTGTCGGTAATCCCCGGCAAACGCACTCTTATAATTACCCTGTTAGGTTACAACACCATAAAGACCGTTGTCGATATCCGTAAAAATATGACAATGAATTTCACGATGGAAGAAAACTCCATAACCCTGAATTCGGTTGAAGTATACGGTAAAACGAAAACCCAACAGGTGAAAGAAAGTGCTTTTGCAGTCAATGCGTTGGATGTTAAACCACAGATCAACACTCTGAAGAATCTGAATGATATGGTGAACCGTACAACCGGTATTAAGATTCGGGAAGAGGGTGGAGTCGGTTCAGACTTCGACTTGTCTATCAATGGATTATCAGGAAATTCCGTTCGTTACTTTATTGATGGGATGCCTCTGGATACAAAAGGAAGCGGTGTCTCGCTGGCAAATCTTCCTGTCAATATCATTGACAGGGTGGAAATATATAAAGGGGTAGTTCCTGCCAGCTTGGGAGCAGATGCTTTGGGGGGGGCTATCAATATTATTACCAGTCAGGAAAAAAAGAATTACCTGGATGTTTCTTATGGTACAGGTTCTTTCCATACGCATAGAACTGACCTGAATGCCCAATTCGTAGAACCGAAGACCGGATTGATCATCAAGCCGACTATCGGAGTCAATTATTCGAAGAACGATTATAAGATGAAAGGCGTTGAGGTATGGGATGAAGATAGCCGTAAATATATTGAAGTCAACCGTAAACGGTTCCATGACGATTATTTTTCCTTGTTGGGCCAATTGGAAGCCGGCTTTGTCGATAAAGCGTGGGCAGATGCTTTCTTTGTTTCCGGGTCTTATTCCAAAATAGATAAAGAAATACAGACAGGGTCTATCCAGACAAAGGTGATCGGTAATGCGGAGCGTCATTCCGATGCATGGAATGTATCAGCCCGTTATCAAAAGCGGTTTGAGAAAATTAATACAAATGCATCGCTTTCCCATACCTGGGACGCATCGCTTACTGTCGATACGGCTTATCGTATCTATGATTGGAACGGAGATTTTACTCCTTCATCCCGTAATGAGCTTAATGGCCGTGGGCGTTCCATACGTCATTACAACCGCCCTATGACTATTTTTCGAGGAGGCGTCGATTATGCGATCAACCGGCATCATTCAGTCAGTTTGAACTATCTGCTTAACCGTACCGGAAATAAACGTCGTGATGATGTCGACGAAACTTTTGAGCCAACCAATGATGTGCTGACCAAGCATATTCTCGGATTGACTTATAATCAGTCTTTTTTCGACGGAAGATGGGAGAGTACCGTTTTTATTAAAGATTATATCAATGCCACCTCTATCGAACAAAACGATCTTGCCTGGATAACCGGCTCGGAAAATCTCAAAGGACATTTTTCGAAGAGTTATTGGGGAGGTGGTTTGGGGCTGCGCTATACCATTTGGGATGTACTGGCGGGAAAGGTTTCTTATGAACATAGTGTGCGCCTTCCTTTGTCGCGTGAACTGCTTGGAAACGGAACGACTATCTATCCGAATCTCGCCCTTCATCCCGAAAGCAGTGATAATATAAACCTGGGTCTTTTTGGTAACTGGTATCCTTCTTACGGTCATTCCTTCTATTATGAGGTTAACGGATTTCTTCGGTTTGTCGACGATTATATTCAGGCAACCGTATCGGAAAAAGAAGGTATGATGCAATACGAGAATATTCCGGCTGTACATGTGAAAGGTATTGAAGGGGAGATGCGCTACAATTGGAAAAATAGCTTTCAGATAATGGTCAACTGTAGTTATAATGAAGCACGTGACCAAAAGAAATATAAAACCGACGGTAAGCCTTCGGCTACTTATAATAACCGTGTACCTAACCGTCCCTGGGTGTATAGCAATGCTGATGTAAGCTATACATTTCATGATCTGGCACAGAAGGAAGATGATCTTCGCATCGGATATTCCTGGCAATGGATACACTGGTTTTACTTATCGTGGGAAGCATACGGAGCCCTTGAAAGTAAGTCGCGTATACCGACTCAGAATGTATCGAATCTTAATGTGAGCTATTCATGGATGAAAAGACGCTATAATGTGTCATTGGAATGTAGTAACCTGTTTGACGCTACGGTTTATGACAATTATAAACTCCAGAAGCCCGGTCGTGCATTCTTCGCTAAATTCAGATTATTCATTAATTAATAATTTAAAGATTATCAAATGAAAAAGTTTCAATTACTATTTTGGGCATTATTAACGGCATTGCTTACCTTGTCTTTTAGTGCTTGTTCCGACGACGATGAGCCTACTCCCGGACCGGAGCCTGCTCCAGAAGCACAAACCTATCACTTCGACATCTGGATTGCTCTGGATAAACACGGTGGTATGGGACGTGACGTACAAACTCTTGTCAAGAGCATCGACTCTCTGAAGGCTGGTTCGGAAAAGATCAGTTTTGAAGGAGATGGAACAGAAGTTCATAGTGTTATGTCTTTGGAAAGTATTATCAAAGGGAAATACTACTATCAGGTTCCTGTATCGGGGGATCGTTTTTCCAAGTATACGCTGTCGAATAATAAGATCAATGTTATTCAAGAGCAGAAATTCGGCACAAATACGTACGATACCCGTAAGTATACACATGCCTGGATCGATGATAATACGCTTGTGATCATGGCTTCTAACGGGGATGGAGATAAAATTATCTGGACGAAACTGAATGCGACCGATATGAGTATTATCAAGGAAGGCGTTCTTGATATTCCTCTTCCTGAAGGAGATAAATTATTCTCTACTTCAGGTATTCTGAACTATCGTAAAAGCGATAATAAACTTATTTATTTCTATTTGGGGAAGAAAAGTAAACGTGGAGATACAACACCTTTCTTCTTTACAACTGTAATCAATGCTGAAACAATGGCCGTTGAAAGTAATATACGTAATACGATGGCTCATCAGATGGTTGGTAGTGCTTATGGTGAATTGTTACAGAAATGTACGCTGGTTGACGAGAGTGGAAATCTTTATCTTGCAGGTTTCTCCGAAAATGAAGATGGAACGGAGAAGAGCCATCTGATTCGTATCAAAGCCGGTGAGAAAGATTTTGATCCTAGTTACGATGCTTTCACTAATACAGGAAAACTTGTTTCTCTCGAATATCTGGGTGATGGTAAAGTTCTTGCATATGCACGTCAGGATGAACTAGGTATGGAAATTGATAGTTACAGCCATTATTATACGATCATCGACCTCAATAGTAAAACCAGCAGCCGTGTAAAATACAATGGACAGGATCTCCCGTACAGCGGTGGCCGCTTCTCTCAGCGTACTGCAGTGGTTGATGGTAAGGCTTATATCGGTGTTAATCCGGAAAGTTCAAATCCTTGTGTCTACATTTATGATATAAAGACAGGCAATATAGAGAAGGGTGCTGATATTAAAGAAGGCTACTACTTCGAGCAGATACGTGTACTTGATAACGAAGATGCTGAATAAGAACCTTTCAGGTTCCAGTCGAAATGTAAATTGAAGTGCACTCCTTTGGTTGAGTCCAACTTTTGGGGGCACTTCAGTTTGACTTATAATCTTCCGGAGGTTTTGCTCATTATCAATACCGGTTTCCCTAACGGAGGATATGACTTTTGAGATTTTGTTTTTGTCTCAGTCCAGGGAGCTACATTATCAGACTGCATAAAGTCTTCAAACGTATATGGTTCTCCTGCAAGCCTCCTGATTCTGTCAACAATCGCCCAGCGGCTGGGAGCATTGTAATATGGAATGTTAATATCCATACAGCTGACCTTTTCAGGACGCCAAATTCCTGATTGATAAAGAAAAGCACCTTCATAAGCTCCTACATAAGTATACTTTTCTTTTCCTATAAAATCACTCCAGGGAACCCGGGATAAATCATTTGTCAAAGAGATATTCCGATAACAACCGAATTTTTGCCAAAGGAACACTTCGGCCTTTACATCTTCTGAAGCTTCACCTCCATAAATATATTCATCTGCTAAAAGTCCGAAAGCGTGTCCTCCCGCTTCGTGATGCACTAATCCTTCAAAATCATAAGGAGGTGCCTCTTTACTGATTGGACAGGCTGCAATACAAAATCCGCTTGAATAGAGACGGGCTGTTCCGGCATATTTACTGCTGTTCAGGAAGAGGATCGTGGTCATTTCTACGACATCTCTTAATTCCGGGATCAAATTTAGATAAACTTCGCAAATGCTATCGCTCCAATCAATATTAGTGCCTTCTCCATATATCGATCCGAAGCGGTTATTGATCGTAATACCCGGTATCTCTCCGTTTACGCCGGCTTCTTCCGATTGAGCAAAGATCATATAAACATTAAAATATTTTCGGTTTGATTTATAGGGTTCTATGTTGAAAAAATGTTCCATCGTTTGGTTTGCCAAATTCTCATATCGTCCGTCTTTCAACAAGTCTGCTTTGGTGAATCCATCTCCCATAATTGCTACATTTACGCCTTTACCGGCTGATGCCGTCTGCAAACGTACATATTCACCATCTGCGTAATAGGTCAGTCCGTCTTCTTGTTGTATGACACGGACTGTTGTTGTTAGAACGGAGGATCTTATGTTGATTTTTGCTTCACGTCCTACCTTTGTATCATTAGCAGAGACTGAAACAAACAGCAGTTTTGAGTCTTCGCTTTTTTTTACTTGACACCAGGACGCTACTTCCGGTTCAATGGTATACGTATATTCAGGATTATAATCGTGGTCGGTATGTGTTGAATTGACTGCTATTATTCCACTGCCACCCTCGGAGGTGAAATCAAGTTGTTCGGTGGACACCGTAAATTGAAGAGCCTCCTGTAAAACTAAAATCGTATCGGCAGCAGAGATATTTGTTGCTTTGATATAGATAGCTCCTTTACGCATTTCAGGCTCCGGGTTCTCGCTGATCGTTAAATATAATGTATCTGTCGTTACGGCTTTTGTTTCAGAGATTTGGAGCCAATTCCGGGCTTCCGGAGATATGCTGACTGTATAGTCTACATTCCGGTCTATCGGAAATGGCCATTTACCTCCGGGTTGTCCTATGTACCATTCCCTATCGGTCGCAACAAGTGTCGTTTTTTCCTTTTGAGTGACCTTTAAACTCTGAGCAACCTTGCCTGCACGAAACCGAATTTCGGCTGTACGTTCTTTATCTGTATCATTTTCAGCGAACATAATACGTACCGAGGAGGTATTTACATCCCCCGATATTGTACTTAAGGTTACCCACGAAGAATTCCCTGTCGGAATTACCTCTGCAAACCATACCGAATTTGTATTGATCTCAATAGATTGTTCTTCTCCTTTAGCCGGTATGTTCAATTCTGAAACAGAGATTGTCAGATATTCTTCTTCATCTTTGCAACCTGCTAGAAATAGTAATGACCAGAAAATGAAAAAGAAAATATTTGTGCAATAATAAGATTTGCAGATATTCATATTGATGGTGTTTTCAATTATTTACAAAGGTACACTATTTTCCTGATTGTACAAGAATGGTATATAATTCAACCTTACCCTTTAGGGCTGTCTAAGACATTGTAAACACAAACTTATTTTAATATTTTTTTCTGCAATGCCCGGAACCAGATAAACGAAACAACCCCTTTCAACATACTCGATATACTGATCGCCCACCATACACCGATAATCCCTAATCCCATTGCAGACAAAACGATCGCCATCGGGATACGCAGCGAGTTGAAAGTAATGCTGATGATCGCAGGCGGAACCGTACGTCCTGTCCCGTAGAACAGACCTTGCATAGTGATCTCAAGCATCATGAACAGCATTGAATATCCGTCTATCCGCAGGAAAATACCTCCGGCCTCAAATGCTTCCTTCTGGGGAACGATCAGTGAGAAGACTTCGCTACCATAAAAGACGAATAATAAAGTGCACAGAGTACCGAATATGGCCGTCATTTTTAACGTCGTGTGATAGGCCTCCAATACCCTATTCTTTTCGGAGGCCGCATAGTTCTGGGCAACGAAGGCGCTTAATGCCGTACTGAATCCCTGGGAGGTGTTCCAGGCAATCGCTTCAATCTGCCCTCCGGCCGTAAGCGTCATCAAGCCGATATGCCCTCCGTAAGTGGAGGCAGTCCGTGCCATAAAAATATTGATAATGGCAAATAGTGTATTCAGCATGGCAACCGGTAATCCCAGTTGCAGTATCCTTCGTGAATAGTTTTTCTTTAGTTTGACGAAGAATGAGAATCCTCCCAATAACCTGCTTTTCCATTTTAGTTGATATACGAATATGGCGCATACTGTTGCTTGCGACAGCCAGGTTGCCCAGGCTGCTCCGGCTGTTCCCATGTCGAATACAAAAATAAATACCGGGTCGAGTATCATATTAATGATAAGTCCTGTTCCGCTGATGTAAAACGGTATTTTACTTAGCCCTGCTGCATTGTGGATGCCGGTGAAGGCTGCCGACAGGAATATAAAAGGGAAGGCTGTCGATACGATCCGTAAATACTCCACGGCATTAGCAGCAATAGGTGCTTCCAGTTTATAGACTCCGATGATAGGGGTTGCAAAGACGAACAATAATAATCCCCAACAGACGGAAATGATCAGGGCGATGGTAAGATTATGGGAAGAATAATTTCTTGCATCTTCTTCGTTGCGTGCACCGATGCTTTGTCCGACGCTTACTTCCGAACCTACTTTGTTCAATAAGGAGATCGAGTTGGTCATCCAGGTCAGGATACCGACGGCCCCGATGGCGGCAACAGCCTCGCTTCCCAAGCGCCCAACCCAGGCCATATCGGTAATGCTATAAGCCATCTGAATAAAAGAAGTTCCCATGATCGGTAATGCCAGATTGAATAATTGGCGTTTGATGGGACCTTGTGTCAGGTTCTTTGTTCCTTGCATGTTCATCTAATTTGCTGCAAAAGTAGGAATAATCGTGCAGTTTATATTACTTTAAACTAGTTTGTGGCTTTAGATTGATTAATATTTGTAATGATTCTTGCGCTATAGAAGCAATTTTTGTGTTGTTTCTAATAGAGAAAGCCGTACTATAATTTGCTTATAGTACGGCTTTCTTATTGAGTGGGGGATTTAGAAATTAATATTAACTCCAATCATAGCACTGAACTTCTGTAACGGGTAACCGCTGTAAAGTTCGTATTTCTGGAATAATACATTGTTCAACTTCAGATACAGACCGAAAGTATCGTTAAAGTTGTATGCTCCGGTCAGGTCCAGTTCGTTGATATTTTTCATCTTGTTATCATTGATATGATCCATCGTTGTTTTACGTCCTGTGGCCAGATAGTAATCCAATGATGCTGACAAATTTTTGATCGGTCTGACAGTTACACCGGCTGTGATCTCCATTTCAGGCATACCGTATGCTTCCGGCTCTTTCAGGTTCATAAAACCATTTCTCCGATCTTTAGAGTATTCAACGTTCCAGTTATTGTAAACTCCTTTTAAAGATATTTCAAATAATTGCTGGTAACTGTATTTCAGGTTGGCTCCGACAAATAATTGTTTGGAGTCCACAAGGTTTAACGGGTCACTAAAGTTTCCGAAATGATCTTTTGTATTGTTTAGGCTTGGGATAAAGAAATAATCATCACTTGTAATTCTATATCCTCCGAAAATATCAAACCAGAAACCTGGAGCTACCCCGCTCTTAATCCCCAGTATTCCATCTAACCAGTTGCGTGAAGGAGTTATTCTGGATATAGGAGAAGTATAACGGTTTACCTGGAACAAGTCATACATGCTATTTGATTTTAACTTACCATTAGCATTCAGGTACAATACAGTCTTGTCTGCCACTTCAACGTCTGCTGAGATATTGGGTGATGCCATGAATTCTTTATGTTCTCCGCTGAAGAACATTGCGTTTACTCCTAGTTTGACATGCCAGTTATCGCCTTCTACCTTATAATAAGGACTTAATGTGGCAGCAGCAAAATTGTCGAAGTAATATGCGTACCCGGCTTTTTCTCCATCCGGTATCTTCATTTCATTTGGTAAGCTATAGTTGAAGTATTGGAAGTTTCCATCTAATCCCACTCTTTGGTTGCCTCCAAAACCTGCATTTAATCCAAAATTAAGATTGAATGTTCCTTCTGTCGGTCCATCTAAAGGTTTGCCAGTAGCATATTTATAGGAGAAATTGGTATAACCTAAATCTAACAGATAACCGACAGGCGCGTCTTCTTTTGATTCAACACCTACATTAGCTTTGACCGTTTGGGCTACCTGGTTGGTTTCCACATCGCTTACTAAGTCGGGAGCTACACTCGAGGCCGGATCTAAATCAACTGGGATCCCGTAATAATTAAATCCGGAATAACCATATTTAATACCCATCTTCAATGCCAGCTTATCGAAGTTGTGCTTGAAGTTAAGGCCTCCCATATTATCGTTCAGTTTGGCTTTCACCTTTTCATCTATCTGAAGATATTTCACCTTCCCATTCGTGGAGCGGTGGGAGAACCAGATATTCAGCTGATCTTTGTCGGTGCTGAGGATGTGATATCCCAGGTCGCCATTCAGATTAAGATAAGTTCCGGCACCGAAGTTGAAATAACCACGGCGTTTGTTGTACTGGATATCCGTCATGATGTTGCCTGAAGGAAGCAGACTGATCTCTTTCGCCGGGTCGGCTGGCACCGTAAAGTTGGCATAGTCTATCGGCATCTTCTTTACCACCGGTTCTTTGATGACCGGCAGGGTGTTGACTTTACTTGCGTCCTGTACCGAAGGATCATATTCGCGTTCGAGCGTCATTTCCCGGTCCAGATTCTGTTTCTTCGAAGTATCTTCCTGTGCATTGACTGTGGCTGCTGTTCCCAACAGAGCAACGACACACAGTGTTTTTACATTATATATAGTCTTCATTGTATTCAATTATTGCTTTAGTTTACCTAATCTATCTTCTATCATGCCGGCAATTTCGTCGTCACCTTTATAGTTATTCTTCAGGTTGTTCAAATAAGCACGAGCCTGAAGGTCGTCTCCCTGGCGGATATAAATATCAGCCCACAGGATAAAGCCACGTGCCAACCAGTACTGGTGAGGTGTACCGTTCTTGGCAAAATCTTCCAGAACCTTTTCGGCATTCTTATCGTCTTTGGTATCGTAGAAGTATTGAGCCAACAGATATTTGGCTTCGGCTCCGTGAACCGTACGGGTATCTTTACTAAGAACCTTCAGGTCTTCCAGCGCTTTCGCCGGCTGCTTATGGTCGATATAAGCCTTAGCGCGGATATAGCGGGCTTCGGCTTCTACCTCAGGAGACAGTTTCGGATCTTTCAGCAATTCGTTGGCAGCGAGTTGTGCTTCTTCCTGTTGTCCGGTCTGTAAAGCGCAACGCATGATACCCAAGCGGGCTGCTTGTTTGTTTTCCGGATTTTCTGCGATTACCTGTAAGCGTTTGAAGGTTTCCAGTGCCGAAGCGAAATCCTGGGTGAGATATTGCATTTCTGCTGTACGTGCCACCGACTCTTCAAGGAATTTAGTATCGCCGTTATCGATAACCGATTTGAAGCGTTGCAGGGCTTCATCATATTCTTTCTTTGTAAAAGCAATGCTTCCCAGGTAATAATTGGCATTCGAACTGAATGCTCCTTCCGGGAATGTCTGCAGATAATTGATCAGGCTGCGACGTGCTTCTTCGTTATTACCCCGGTTGAATAGTTTCTCGGCAGCAATATAAGTCAGTGAATCCTGTTCTCCCACTTCCAGACGAACGTTGCCGCCTATCGAATTTACATAGTTGGCATAAGCATTGATATCGTTCAAGTCGATGTAAACAGACTTTAAGTCTTGCAGAGCTACTCTTGCTTCTTCGCTTCCCGGATAGTTGCTGATCACCTTTTTATAGGCTTCGGCTGCTTTCTCCGGCTGGTTGTCGTTGAAGTAAAGCAGACCTAGCTGGATGCCGGCTTTACGTGCCAGGCTGCTTTGCGGGAATCGCTGAACTAATGACTCGAAAGCCTGGGCGGCCTGCGAACTGTTATCCAGTAATACATAGGAACGTCCTTTTTCGAAAAGGGCATCGTCTACATATTGTGATTCAGGATAGTCGCGGATCAGGCGGTCCATCATATTGATCTTCCCTTTATAATCTTTCTGCAATCCCAACAGGAATCCTTTCTGGTAAACTGAATAGTCTCCGGCAGAAGGTTGTAGTTGTGCAGCGCGAGAATAGTTTTCTTCGGCTTGTGCAAACTGGCGGTTCTGATACTGACAGTCGCCGATACGGTTGTAGGCATCTGCCAAGGCCGGAGCATTTTGGTTACCTTCAAGGTCGACATACTGGCGGAAGCGATTTTGTGCCTCTCCGTATTCTTTCAGTTTAAAGTAGCAGTATCCCAGATTATAATGAGCCAGTGCGTACATGTCAGTATTGCGTTGGCGGGTATTGTTCAGGTAGGTGCGGTAATCGGAAATCGCTTTCTGGTATTCTCCGAGTCGGTAATAAGACTCTCCACGCCAGAAGTAAGCATCGTTACGTGACTCCATGTTATAAGAGCCCAGATTGATAGCCTGGCCGAACAGGTCGACCGCTTCATCCAGCTTCATATTGGTAAATGCCTGTGTACCGAGCTGGAACAGGATATCCTGTTTAGCTTCCAATATCTTTGTACTCGGACGGTTGATCTTGTTGATCGAACTGAGGGCGGCCTGATAGTTCTTTGTTGTCAGATAGACTTCCACCAGATAATCGTTAACCTTATCGGCATATTGGGAATTAGGGAAGTCATTCAGGAAATCTTCGAAGATGGTAACCGACTCGCCGAATCCGGTAAAGGCCGTTTCGTGGATCAGGAGAGCGTAGTTAAACATGGCCGTTTCCTTTATTTGTTTGTCGAACGAAGAGGTTGCTGCCGCTTCGAATGCCATGCGGGCATTGTTCTTGTCGTTCAGCTTCAGATAGCTTTGTCCGAGATAGAGGTAAGCATTCTGTGAAAGTGCGTCGTCTTCACGAACGGTCTGCGACAGGGCATTGACAGCACTGTTATAGTTACCTTTATTATAATAGCAAACTCCGAGGATATACAGGTCACCTCTTAGCGGACTGTCGGTAGACGATACGTATTTGCTTAGCATATTGATCGCCTTGTCCTGATTACCCAGGTGATAATAGGAATTACCTAAGACACGGTATATTTCGCTATTATTTTTACTGTTAGGGTAGGAGGATAGGAGTTCTTCTCCTTCGCTGATAACCTTTTCGTATTTATTTTGTATAAAATAGATCTGTGTGATGTAATATAACGATTGTTCGCGGTAGTCCGGCATCTCTTTCAAACGACTGAATTCTACTAGTGCGTTATTATATTTGCCGGTAGCGTAATCGATATAGGCTACATAATAAGTAGCTGCTTCACGATACTGTGTTCCGATCTGTTGGATACGTGCAAAATATCCGCGTGCCTTATCCATTTCTCCTGTTTGTAACAGAGAGTAGGCCAGACGGAAGCTGTAAGTCTCCTGTTGTTCCGGACTAAGCATGTCGATATTCGACTCGTTGAACCAGAAAATAGCTTTCTGATATTCGCCACGTCCGAAATGAACCGAACCGATCAGGAAGTTTACCTCATCACTGTGGCGTGAAGCCGGATAGTTTTCCAGGTAATCTTTCAATAGTTGGTCGGCATTGGGTCGTCCTTGCTCATAAGCCGCATATACGATCATATAGTTGGCTTCCTGGATCAGATCGGCATCTTTCGAGTGCTGTTTGTAAGCTTCCAGCTTATCGATACAACCCGGATAATTCTTTAAACTAAACAATTCTTTACCTTCTATGAACAAACGGTCCGGTGCCTCAAACTGGTACGACCGTTGCCCGCTAGCCACATGACTTCCTACCACCAGGCACAGTGGAATAAGTATTCTTTTCATCACTCCTTCGCTTTAATGTACAGATATTAAACAGTCTCTGTTAGTTCTAAGTTGCAAATATAAAGAATAACATACAAATGCTAAGTAAGTTATTAACAAAAAGAATTAATATTTGGAATCATAAACAAACGTGTCAAAACAAAAAGTGATGGTATCGGTCATGGTTTCGTTTAAAAATGTCTTATATTTACACTCTCTTCATACAGCAAAAGATGGGTGGATCGGAAGACATAAAAGAATTAAGCAGGTTGTTGGAAAGCTATAAAGGCCGTTTTATCAGCTTTGCAAATTCCTATGTGCAGGAATTTTCCGTAGCGGAAGATTTCACGATGGAGGCTTTTATGGATTATTGGGAAATGCGGGAAATGCTGCAGCCTGATTCGAATGTGCCGGCCTATATCCTGACTTTGATTAAGCACAAATGTCTGAATCACTTGAAAAGAAGACAATTGCAGGAAGATGTCTCTCAAAGGTTACGAGCGGTTGCCGAATGGGAGCTGAATCTGCAAATATCCTCTTTGGAAGTCTGCGAACCCACAGAGCTTTTCACTACAGAAATAAAAGAGATAGTAAACCGAACCCTTCAGCAATTACCCGAACAGACACGGCGTGTTTTCCTGATGAGCCGTTTTGAGAATAAAACCCGTAAAGAGATTGCCGACGAATTGAATATGACTTCGAAAGGCGTAGAATACCATATAGCCAAAGCTCTGGCTGCCCTTCGTGTGAATTTGAAAGACTATTATACGATCCTTCCCTTTTTATTTTATAATCTGAAATTTTTAACTTTTTTAAACTAGGCGCTTGCTTCTCCCGATTTCTATATATACAGAAGATAGAAATATGGAGAAAGAATTACTATATAAGTTTTTTGCAGGAACTGCTACACTGGAAGAAAAAGAGTGCATTATGCGTTGGATACAAGTATCTCCGGATAATAAAGCAACTTTTCTGAAAGAAAGGAAATTGTATAATGCGATGCTGTTGAATGCTGAACCGGAGAATACATCGGTTGCCGGGAACAAAAAACAACATTGGTTGCATTCAGGTTTCATGAAATTCCTGCGGATAGCGGCAATGATCGTCATCGCTTTCGGATTAGGGTATTTCGCTCAGGACAGAGACGACAAGGGACAGGTAGCTATGCAGACTATAGCCGTTCCTGCCGGCCAATGCGTCAATATCACGTTGCCTGACGGCAGTAACATCTGGCTGAATGCGCAGACAACTATACAATATCCGGTTTCGTTCAACAAACATGAACGTAAGATCAAGCTGGATGGCGAAGCTTACTTTGAAGTGGCGAAAGATAAGAAACGGCCTTTTATCGTCAATACAAAAGAATGTAGTGTGGAGGTCTTGGGAACGAAATTCAATGTGGATGCCTATTCCAGCCGGGATAAATTTGAAACGGTGCTGATGGAAGGAAGCGTCAAGGTATCCATGCATAATAGTCCTTCGGAAACAATTTCACTAAAACCCAATAATAAGGTGTATCGTTCGAATGGTAAACTGTTGACACAGAAAATTGATAATTATGAAAGATACCGCTGGAAAGAAGGGTTGATCTGCTTCCAGGATGAACCGTTCAGACTGGTGATGGAAGACTTTGAGAAATTCTATGGGGTGAAGATAATTGTGAACAACCAGAAAGTGACAAAGTATTTGTACACAGGGAAATTTAAGCAAACAGATGGTATTGACTATGCGCTTAGCCTGCTGCAAAAAAATATCCACTTTGCCTATCAGCGTGACCGCGAAAATCATGTGGTGTATATTAATTAAATAAAATAATAACCTTTTTAAATCTGACTGCCTATGGTATAGTAAAAAATGTTTTTGTTAACGAAAAAGCCGGTTGATGGTGACGCATCAACCGGCAGGAATCTCAATCACAATTAATTAAATTGTATTATTTTGAAACACACAAATGTATGAAAAAAAATACTTTACAGGGACATTATTGCCTAAAAAGTCCCAACCTTAAACAACTCTTTAGAATTATGCGAATAACTACATTCTTGTTATTGGTCTGTATCTTTTGTTCGTTTGCCTCTACTTCCCATTCACAAAATATGCGGGTGAGCATAAGTAAATCAAGCACACAGTTAAACAAAATTTTCTCTGAAATAGAGAAACAGACGGAGTATCTGTTTGTTTATAACAACCAGATAGATGTGAATCGAAAAGTTTCTGTTAATGTAAAGGAGAAACAAGTTGTCCAGGTATTGGATGAGTTGTTCCGCGATACCAATATCGAGTATATGATCCAGGGTAATCATATCGTTTTGTCCTCCAAAGAAAATAAACAGGAGACACAGCAGCAGTCGAGACGTCAGATCTCCGGAGTTGTTGTAGATGATAATGGTGATCCGGTTATCGGAGCCAATGTGCTGGTAAAAGGAACAACGACCGGGAATATAACGGATGTGGATGGTAAATTCTCTTTCGAAGTGCCGGATAATGCCGTGCTGGAAGTATCCTATATTGGTTATTTGACGCAGGAAGTTAGTACAAAGAATAAATCGATTCTGAAGATTATTTTGTATGAAGACACTCAGAATCTGGAAGAGGTCGTGATTGTAGGTTACGGTACGATGAAGAAAAGTGACCTGACAGGTGCTTCCGGTTCTGTAAAAGAAGATGCGTTGGCACAACGGACAGTTACTTCTTTCGGACAGGCTTTGTCGGGACGCGTATCCGGTGTGAATATCTCGACTAATTCAGGTCGTCCGGGCGGACGCGCTTCCATCCGTATCCGTGGTAACTCTTCTATCAGTGTAACGAATGATCCTCTTTATGTGGTGGACGGTGTGATCCTGAATGTAAGTACATTGACCAACGGAACATCTCCGATCGACTATCTGAACCCGAACGATATCAAGTCGGTGGAGGTATTGAAAGATGCGTCGGCAACAGCCATCTACGGTGCCCGCGGTGCGAATGGTGTTATTTTGGTTACAACCAAGAAAGGTGAAGGTGTGGGTACAAGTATTCGTTACGATACCGACTTCGGTATAGGTGTTCTTCCTAAAAAACTGGATGTACTGAATGCTGCCGAGTTCCTGCAACTGGAAGATCTGGCCTATGCGAATGCTCAGAAGTTCGATCCGGAAGGATGGCAGAATGGAAACTATAAAGATCCGAAACTGAAAAGAACTGACTCTCGGTTGTTCGACTCTAATGGCCAACCGTTGTACGATACAGATTGGCAGGATGAAACCATCCGTAATGCTTTTTCGCAGACACACCAGATATCCGTGTCCAATACAAAAGGTGGCGACAGTTACGGGTTGTCTGTCGGATTCAGAGGCGAGGATGGTCTGATCATCGAATCTTACCTGAAACGTTATTCCGCCCGTTTCTTTATGGATAGCGAGTTGACCAAATGGTTGAAAGTGGGAGGTAGCCTGAGCTATGCTTACCAGAAAGAACGCCAGACCGACTCAATGGGTGATGGCGGTATCACGGTAGGACGTCAGATCGTGGAGGCATTGCCTTTCCTGCCTGTCCGTTATGAGGACGGAACTTTTGCCGGAAACAACGATTATCCGGGGATGGAAGGCGGTAACAGTCCGGTGCAGGTTGCTAAAGATCGTAACTATACATTGGAAACACAGACTATGTTGGGTAATGTATATGCGAACATCACTATTCTTCCGGGACTGGAGTTCCGTTCCGTATTGGGAGCCAATATCATCAATCAGAAATCGAATTATTATGGAGGTCGTCAGTTGATCTGGATCTCTTCTCCGAACGGCAGTGCATCCATAAATAATAACCGGAATAACTCCTGGCAGTTTGAAAATTATGTGACTTATCATAAAGATTTTGCCCGGGCACATTCATTTACCGGTATGGTCGGTTTATCCTGGCAGCATGTGGATAACTCTTCGTCCACAGCATCGGCTACAGGTTTCGAAGATGATTTCTTCCAGTATAACAACCTGGGGATCGGAACTTCTCCTACGGCAGCATCGAGTGCCAATGCGTATGGTTTGAATTCTTATTTCGCCCGTGTCAATTATGGCTATAAGAGTAAATATTTATTGACGGCAACAGCCCGTTTGGACGGATCGTCTAAATTCGGCCAGTCAAACAGATATGCATTCTTCCCGTCTGTAGGTGCTGCGTGGCGTATCTCGGAAGAGAGCTTTATGAAACCGGCTACTGCTGTCTCTAATTTGAAGTTGAGAGCCAGCTACGGTTTGACAGGTAACTCGGAAACAGGTGCTTATGCTTCACAGGGTAGTTTGGGTAATTATACGACTGTTTTCGGCAGTTCGAAAGCATCCGGTATCGGTGTTTCCTCTTTGGCTAACCCTGACCTGAAATGGGAAAAGACTTCTCAGGTAAATGCCGGATTGGACATCGGTCTGTTCAACAACCGTGTAAATCTGGAAATGGATGTATATTATAAAAAGACGACAGATATGTTGCTGAGTGCTCCGGTACCGGCTTCCAGCGGTTTCACATCGATTACGAAGAATGTCGGAAGTATGAGCAATAAAGGTTTCGAGTTTTCTATCAATACGGTAAATATTACCAATGAAAATTTCTCATGGGAAACGACGTTCAATATCTCATTCAATAAGAACAAGGTGCTGGCATTAAGTGAGGGAGACGATGATATTTATCCGGGACCGGATATTTTGTCTTCAAGCAATAACATCATCCGCGTTGGTGAACCGGTAGGTTCTTTCTACGGTTACAAACGTCTGGGAACCTGGGGTACGGATGAAGCGGAAGAAGCAGCCAAATATAACTTGCGTCCGGGTGACCTGAAACTTTGGGACCGTAACAATGACGGACAGATCAATGATATGGACCGTCTGATCATCGGTAAAGGTATTCCTGACGGTTACGGAACACTTTCCAACTCATTCCGTTATAAGAACTTCGACTTGGTTGTCGATCTGCAGTATATGTTCGGCAACGATGTACTGGATATTTCCAAACACTCGGCAGAAGACCGTACCGGTATAGCAAACAGTTATAAGACGGTACTGAATGCATGGACTCCAGAAAACCAGAATACGATGATCGCACAGATCAGACCGACCGGTGCGGGATATACGACGAACATCGATTCTCATTTCGTGGAAGACGGTTCGTTCCTGCGTGGAAAGAATCTGGTTTTGGGATATACTTTCCCGTCTGAATTGACAAAGAAGATCTCGATCAAGTATCTGAGAGTATACGGTAGTGTTCAGAACTTCTTCCTGATCACTAAATATAACGGTTATGACCCGGAAGTGTCGGATGCGACACAGACGTTTGCTCAAGGTATCACCGTATTCGGTTATCCGAAACCGCGTACGTTTACGATTGGTCTGAATGTTAGTTTTTAACTCTTAATACTATTATTAAATATGAAGACAAAATATGCTTTATTGATATTATCACTGGTGCTCGGTTGTAGTTGTACTGACTTTCTGGACGAATCGAATCCGTCTAACTTTACTCAGCAAAACTATTTTAAGACAGCGGAGCATGCGCGTAGCGTGGTTAATTCTATCTATGCAGATCTGCGGTATTCGGCAAACGGCGACTATGGTGGCAATCCGTATTTTATGACCGATTTCCTGACCGGGCTGGCAGGAACGAAAGTAAGCCAGAACGTCAACATCAATAATATCCGTTTGGTCGTGAATAATTCGGACAACGAGTATAGTAAGAGTTGGTGGAACTATGCATACCGTGCTATTGCCAATGCAAACCTGGCAATCACTTACATACCGGGAATCGAGATGGATAAATCGATCAAAAGTAAATGTTTGGGCGAAGCCTATTTCCTTCGTGCCTATAATTATTTCAACCTGGTACGTTTGTTTGGTTCTGTTCCATTGGTATTGGTGCCGGTGGATGCTTCTTCCCCCGAATTGTATCCGCAACAGGCTTCTACGGAAGAAGTGTATAACTCGATCCTTTCGGACCTGAAACAGGCGGAAGAATCTGATCTGGGCTGGACGGATGAAACCGGACGTGTGACAAAAGCGACAGTGAAATCTTTGCTGGCAAGCGTTTATCTGACAATGGCGGGATATCCGATGGAAAAAGGAAAGGAATATTATGCGCTGGCTGCATCCAAGGCAAAAGAGGTGATCGATAACGGTAGTTATAAACTTTTTTCTTCTTACAGCGACCTGCATAATATTGAAATGGAGAATAAAGGGGAGCATCTGTTCATGATACAGTATCAGTCCGGTATCGTAGAGAATCCGTTCCAGAGCTTGCTTTTGCCTTATAATATGGACGTTTCTTATTATTCGACGGAAACAGGTTCTGTATATGCACTGGATGAATTTATCAATACCTATGAAGAAGGGGATAAGCGTACTGAAGAAGGTGAGTTTTATTATACACAATTCACATCGAATGCCAATCGTGAAGAAGTTGTGAAATTCGGCGGTTATTACATCTATAAGTTCTTCGATATGGATGCTCATTTGAATACGGCTAAGAGTAGTCTTAATTATCCGTTGCTTCGTTATGCCGATCTTCTGTTGATGTATGCGGAAGCTCAGAATGAAGCGGAGGGCAGTCCTTCGGCTGCTGCTTATGCTTGTGTCAATCAGATCAGGCAACGTGCAAATCTGAAAGATTTGAGCGGATTATCGCAGGAAGATTTCCGTTATGCAGTCTGGAAAGAACGTTACCATGAACTGGCTTTCGAGAATAAGATTTGGTTTGATATGGCACGTACCCGTAAGGTGTTGAATCTAGCGACCGGTAAGTTTGATGACTATGTCGGACATAAGTTTGCATATGGTCCTACATTGAGTTCACGGGAATTATTGTTCCCGATCCCGACGAACGAGATCAAGAACAATAAGAACCTGAAACAGAACGACGGTTATTAAAAGAATGGTTATTTAAGTAGAATAAAAAAGGTATATTTGCCGGTTGACTTTTCAGAGGAACCGGCAAATATTTTAATAAGGAACAGTTATGAGAAAAAATGTATCAATTCTTTTGTGTCTTACCTTTTTATGTTGCCTGGCGGTACAGGGTAAAACACAACCGACAAATGGAACTTCGGATCTGCGTACTTTGCAGCAGCAATTTGTCGATCTGAAATTCGGGATGTTTATACACTTTAATATTCCGACTTTTATGAGTGACGACTGGGCTGATCCCGATGCCAGTCCGGCTATCTTTAGTCCTATGAAACTGGATTGTAACCAGTGGGCGGAAGCAGCCAAAGCGGCCAAGATGCGTTATGGTTGTCTGACGACCAAACATCACAGCGGTTTTTGTATATGGGATACAAAAACGACTGGTTATAATGTTATGAACAGTCCGCTCAAGCGGGATGTAGTAAAAGAATATGTGGAGGCTTTCCGGAAGCAGGGACTTAAAACGATGCTTTATTATTCTATACTGGATACGCATCATAAATTGCGTCCCGGATTTATCACGAAAGAGCATATCGACATGGTGAAGGCACAGTTGACGGAACTTCTCTCTAACTATGGCGAGATAACCGCGATCATCATCGACGGCTGGGATGCTCCCTGGTCGAGAATATCTTATGAAGATGTTCCTTTCCAGGAAATATACCGCCTGATTAAAAGGCTTCAGCCCAACTGTCTGGTGATGGATCTGAATGCTGCCAAATATCCGAAAGATGCCTTGTTTTACACAGATATAAAGTCGTATGAACAGAATGCCGGGCAGCATATCTCGAAAGAGTCGAACCGACTTCCTGCTTTGTCTTGCTTACCGATCAATAAAAGCTGGTTCTGGAAAGAGTCTTTCCCGGTATCGCCTGTAAAAGATCCCGTTGCGATCGTTAAGGATAATCTGGAACCCTTCAATCAGGCTTATTGCAATTTTATATTGAATGTGGCTCCTAACCGTGACGGTCTGATCGACCCGAATGCCGTTGAGGGATTGAAGAAGATCGGAGAGCTTTGGAAAGACGATGTAGCCGTACCCCGACTTCCGGCCTATGATGCCCCGATAATTGCAACGAACATAGCCAAACATAAACCGGCCAATTCCAGTTGGAGTGAGGATATGATGATCATGGATTTTGGTAATGATGACGACTTTACAACCAGTTGGCTCTCGAACAAGGCTGTAGCAAAGCCCTGGTTTGAAGTGGATCTGGATAAATGCCATTCTTTTAATATGATAACAATAACCGACCTTAAGGGAAGTATACAACGGTATCGCTTGCTATATGAAGCTGATGGTATCTGGAAAGAGATCTGTTCGGGCGATAAAGCTGATAAAGTTAAAGTACATCGTTTCGACCGTGTCTGGGGAAACAAAGTCAAAATAGAAATAGATAGCACCAATGGGCAGGCTTCAATTGCTGAGTTCGGGGTGTATGATGAACAACGCTGATATAGTATATAAAGTAAAACCGCCGCGAATCACTTCGGGGCGGTTTCAGTCTCCACATTTACCATCAATTATGTTTTATTTAATTGTTGTGGAAGTATCGTTATTTCTAGATAAATTGTATTCGTATATAGCAATTGACTACACTGCCATTATTTTCAACTTGAATAGGCAGATCGTAGTAGCCTTTTTGCTTATTTTTAAAATAAAGCATTTCAATTTCTCCATCCGAAATAGTCATACTTTGGGTGTAACCATTTACAATAGTAGGTGTTACAAATGCACAATATATAGGTAGGACATGACTGATAGGAAAATTATAAAATAAACCTTGTGTCGGATCTTGTCGGATGACATCAATACATGAACCTTCGAAAACAGGACCCTTTTGTGCTTTTGCTTGTATCCCTACCATTAAGATAAGAGAAAGGATAAAAATGATTCTTTTCATGACTAATTAGATTTAATGTGTTAATAAATTCTTTGTAATTGAGTGTGGCAACATTCATTATTGCCACACTCATTATTATAAATAAGTTTATTGATTATCTAACCATTTTGTAATACTCTTTCTTAGCCCAGAACAGGTTGGTATAATAACCACTTGGCTCTTCGTAATTCTTGGCGATCGCTGCCTGGCAGTTGTCACTGTTGTATGTCAACTCATCGTTCGGATAGGGCAGACGGTTAGGAGGAGTCGGGTAATTAGATACCTGGTTGTCTGTTGCAAATTCTACAACAGGATAACCGGTACGACGTACTACATTCCATGCTTCCAGCTTGTTCATGAAGCCGAAGTCTAACCATAGTTGTGTGCAGATTGCTTCCTGTGTCGGTTTCCAGATACTTTCAGCGTATGTTGTGATTGCGTCGTCTGTCGGTCTGACCAGCGGACGGAATCCTCTGTAGCTGTCATTACCTGCCTTGTGAAGTGAACTTGTCTCTTTCATATCCCAATAATATTGGGTAGATAGTTTCACACCTTCAACGAAGTGAGCTTTTGCCTTGTTGACATCGGCTGCCACGCCATACCCCATCAAATAGGCTTCTGCCTTGCTGAGACTAACCTCTGCAGCACTCAGCCATAGACCGAATATGTTTTCATTTCCCTGATATGTATCCCAGCCAGCGGCAGCGATGGTGTCGATTTCACAAAAATAGTTGGCTTGTGACATACCTCTGTTTACATATTCCTGATGCTTTTTGTTTGAAAGATTCGTGATTTCAACATCAGTCATCATAACATCGTAAGCAATGTATTCCCCATCGGGATTACAATCGTACATAACTTCCAGACGTGGGTCAGTATTTTTGCCGGGTATACCGTTTGCAGGTACATTCATCGCATTCAGAACTGTTTGTGAACAAGCTGCCATACCACTTGAGCGAAGTGCTTGAGAGAATGACTTACCGAAGTTAAATTCATCCTTTTGGGTGTCGGCTGTTACTCCCATATTTTCCGTATTGTTGTCAATCAGCGGATACTTGCCCGGATTATTCAGGATTTCGGCAATGGCAGCATGTGCTTCTGTTACGCAATCGCCGGCAGTTGACAAATGAAGGGCAATACGCAAGCGGAGCGAGTTTACATATTTTTGCCAAATTGTTGCATCCCCGGCAGCGATTGTATAATCCTGACGGCTTAAAGAAGTAAGACCGATTGCGTCCACATTGCCACTGGCGAAATAGTCACCTACCTCTTTCAGGTTGGTAAGAATCTGTTTGTACAGTACAACGTCGTCATCATAAACGCATTTCTCTTTGGCAGCATTATAGTCTCCGTCTCTCCAAAGCGTACCGGCTCCGTTGAAAGGAACATCGCCGAACACAGACAACATTTCATGTAGTTGCGCTTCAACCATTGTACGCCCTAAATAATAGAACACCAAGTTAGAAGGTTTTTCCGTATCCGAAAGATTTTCGTAGTTATATTCCAACAAACGTAACTGAGTTACCATATCATAGAAGTTTTTCCAACGATCGTCATAACGGCCTTCACCGGATCCCATATAGCGACCAGCTGCATTGTTGGTGCCAATTATACCGGAGAAAATACCGGATGTGGTAGATTGTATCCAATGACGATAATAAATTGGGTTCATCCATGTATTACCTTTGTACATCACGCCGGTAAATACCTGAGGAACGCCTACTGTTGTAGTCTTCGAGGGATCAGCATACTTGTCATCATACGCTGAATCGGCGCATGATGAGGCGAGCGATACCAGTACGATTCCTCCTGCTAACAATGAAAATATCTTTTTCATAAATTCTTCTTTTTAATCTGATTTAATAATTAGTAAGTTAGAAGCTTGCGCGGACTGAGAAACCGAATGTACGTGCACTGGCTGTAGAACCGCCGATTTGTGCCTGGTAGATCCAGTTTGTTCCGTCTGTCGCTTCAGAGTCGAACAGTTTCAAAGTACGATATACATAGAATGGGTTACGTACGAAACCGGAAACCATCAGGTTGTTGCAAGCAAACTTTCTGGTCCATTCTGCTGGCAAAGTGTAACCCAGGCTGATTTCACGACATTTGATGTAGCTGTTTTTCTGGATAGCATCCTGATAAGTCCGGGTTGCATTTGTTCCCCAACCATAAAGTTTGCTGTTAGCTTCCCTTTGAGTTACAACTATATCGTTCGGTGTACCGTCTTCCTTTACACCCGGAAGGATCAAACCGTTGTCCCACAGATAGTGGCCGTTATACATATCGCCACGTTGGTAGTTGCCTTCAATACTTGCGACTTCATCCGGAGTAAGCACATGAATAGCTCCTTTGTCTTCCATCTTTTCTGTCTCACTGTAGTAGAACAAACCGCCGGTTGAACGGTCACGGACACCAATAGCATCGGTAATAGTACCGGTGTTCATCATAAACTGCCAAGGGCTGTTCAATACATCGCCACCGAAGCGGAAGTCGAATGCCATGTCTAATGTGAAGTTCTTGTAGCTTAGGCTTGTACCGAAACCTCCGGTTACCTTTGGCATGGCGTTACCTACTTTATGACGCTCTGAAGTGTCGCTGATATACAAACCATTACTACCTACGATGTAGTTACCGTTTTCGTCGGTTTTCCAGGTATAGGTGTACCAGTCACCCATAGATTCGCCTACATGCGATTCAAGAACAGCAGCTCCACCGTCGATGTTGGTGTGATTCAATACGTCCAGACCATCGGCTAGTTTTTTCACCGTGTTTTTGTTCCATGCTACATTGGCACGCAAATCCCATTTCCAATCCTTGTTTTCAAAAGGCGTGCCATATACGCTTAATTCGATACCTTTATTGCTCAACTCGCCGACGTTCATCAACATGCTTGTTGCCCCCATTGAAGCAGCACTGGTTGTAGAAAGAATCTGATCTTTGATGGTGTTGCTATAGAAGTTGAATTCCATGCCCAAACGGTTCCCCAAAAATTTATTTTCCAAACCGATTTCAAATTCATATTTGGTTTCCGGTTTAATACCTTCGTTACCGATGCTTGTATTTATATAATTATAGGCATAAGTAGATGATCTCAGCAAAGAGCCCTATTCGAATGCCAGGTTTGCGCGATAGATTTCGGGGGCATTACCTACGATACCGTAAGAGGCACGAACCTTACCGTAATTCCACCAAGTCGGCATTTGGTCTTTCAGCAACTCTGTATAGAGTACGCTGACGCTGGCAGAAGGATACCAGAATGAGTTATTGCCCTTCTTCAAGGTCGAACTCTTTTCCTGACGGATAGAACCTTCCACAAATCCCCATCCGTTATAACCGTAGCTGGCTGTCAGGAAGGCTCCTGTTTTAAGCAATTCCTGTTTGGTCATGCTCGCATTCTTTGTGCCGACGGAGGCGTTCAAGTGGAACCAGTTTTCCTGTGTCAGCCCCTGATTGGTACTCACATCTGATTTGTAATAGGATTCTTCGCGAGCTGTCCAACCCAGGTTGGCTGTTACGTTATGGAGCTCATTGAATGTTCTGTCGAACATCAACATCACATCGCTGTAGATAATCTGGTAACGACTGTTGTTCAATCCGTAAGAGTCGCTGTACTGGCCGTTGGTAGAAAATACATGAGCGTTACTTGCGTAGTTTTTGTTTTCGATTTTATCGACGGTGAGGTCGGCAGCCAGACGTCCACCTAATGTCAATCCGGGGATGATCTCCCAGGTCGGGTTGACGGAACCGATGAAACGCTGATGTTCTTCCAATTGTTCATTACCCATAATCTTCCAGAAATATTCATCCATCAGTGAGGTTGAACCCATTGGTGTGTAAAGGAATTGTTCATCCGGTGTTAAAGTATCGCTTGTACCGCCGTTGTTAGCTGAGATACTGTTCATGTAACCGAGGCTTGTCACCGTATGGTCGCGTATATAAGCAACATCGGTGAAACCATTGAAGAAACCGGTAAAGTTATTAGTCAAACGGCTGATACGATACGGACGGTTCTTAATGTATTGGTTCTGATAAGTGGCTGTATAGTTCAACTTGATTGTCTTGCTCACATCGAATGTACCGTTCAGGTTGAAGTTATGCTTGTGGTTGTTTGAGTTGAGCTGCATGGCCTGCGCATCGTTGTAGGTGTACGAGAAACGTACATTATTATGCTCAGTACTATTGGTTAGTGACAGGTTGTATGTCTGATTTATACCGGTGCGGAAGATGTCTGCCCACTGGTTGTGGTCGATCGGAGTGTATGCACGCTGTGTACCGTCGAAATAGGTTACCATCTTGCTCGGATCGTATTTGGCACCCCATGCGGAGTATGTTTCTTGGTTAGGTGTAACGATCGTGTTGCCGTTACGGTCGACAAGTTGCTGACGGAAACCAGTCAATGCCTCTGGGTTATCGTTCCCTAAGGAAGAGTTGTCGGTACCTGGGCCATATTCTTTCTGGATTTCAGGCATGTAGGCAACTTTGTCGAAACTTACGTTGGCACTGAAATCGATTTTTGTACCAGTACCAGCTTTTGCCTTCTTGGTCGTGATCATCACAACACCGTTGGCAGCTTCCGAACCGTACAATGCTGAAGCGGCAGCACCCTTTAAGATAGAGATGTTCTCGATATCTTCGGGGTTGATATCGACCATACCGTTGGAGTTGATACGTTGGTTACCCCAATAATCATCATTATTGGTGTTTCCGTTGTGAAGAGGCACACCATCCATGATAATAAGCGGTTGCGTATTACCCGTGATAGAGGAAAGACCACGTACGGAGATAGATACCGCTGATGTACCGCCACCGGGAGCAGCCTGAATACGTACACCGGTTGCCTTGCCGTAAAGTCCGCTAGCGATGTTCGAACCACCGGTTCTGGTCAATTCGTCAGATGATACATTACTTACTGCATAACCTAACTTCTTGGCATCTTTCTTTATACCCAAAGCCGTTACAACTACTTCGTCGAGCTTTTGGCTGTCCTCAGCCAATTTAATGTTCAATGAAGCTTGTCCTGCATAAGCAATTTCCTGAGTCGCATATCCGATAAAGGATATCTGGATAATGTCTCCGTTTTTTACTCCTTCCAGGCTGAAGTTACCATCCATGTCGGTAATACTACCGTTTGTGGTTCCTTTGATCACTACTGATGCTCCGGCTACAGGGCCGAAATCATCTTCTACAACACCGGTCACTTTCCCGTTTTGCTGAGAAATGGCGGTTCCTTGCTTCTCTGGCGCTAAGTCAGCATAGGCACTTGCGGGAAGTGTTATCGCTCCTGCGATAAGAATTAAGCTGACAGGTTTGAAGTGTTTCAACATAATTAATGAGTTTATAGATAATAATACTAGTGTTAGTGGAGTTACCTTAGATTTGACGTTTATTGATGTTTTTGATCTTAGTTCTAAAAGTACTAAGGCTATCCTGGTCTCATAACATTATTATTATTAGGTATATACGGATTGTTAAGTCTGATTAAAAAAACTTTTTTACAAAACAGCTGTTGGAGACTTGTGATTGATTACGTTCTTTGCAGTTAATAAATATTGTGTAAATTGATAAGGTGTAAATTGTGGTTGATATATCGGATTATAATACGAATAAAATATACAATATGAATATAATCAAAGGGTAAAGTTTGTAGTCGGATTTTCCGGTTATTATATTTGCTCTCTTATTGGAAGTGTTAAAAACAAAGCAAAATATCACTTTTATTGACGTAAAATAACAATACGTAATAAATAATTAATACATTTGTGCCAGATATTTAGTACGGAGTTCTTTTAGAACTAAGGTGCTATTTATGATTATGTGTCCTATTTTTTTGAAAAAAATCTTATAACTATAGTTGGGTGTAGAGATCTATAATATAGAAAACAAAAAGAGCGGAATGCGCCGCTCTCTAATTGTCAATTGTAGAAATGAAAATGTGAAAGTTAACTGTTGCTTTTTTGATAAACCCCAATAGCCTTCTTTATTGACATCAATCCGAAATCGTCGGCATTTAACTCTTCTTTTTTCATAATAACGATTTCGGCAGCATCATCTTCTGCATGAACATTGTTGAAGTTTTCCACATGGCATTCGAAAAACATGTCTACTGTGTGCACTTCAAAACCACTATACATATAAAGATTAGGGATAGAAAACAGATAACGGCATTTGGTAATATCCAGTCCTGTCTCTTCTTTTACTTCGCGATGAACTGCTTCTTCCGCCGACTCGTACATATCGACAAATCCTCCCGGAAGATCGAGTGTGCCTTTGGCCGGATCTTTGGCACGTCGTACTAATAGCATTTCACCTGTCGCATTACGTATGAAGCAAGCGACAGCTGACGAAGGATTGAAATAATAAACAAAACCGCATGTTGTACACTGTTTGGCTTTTTCGTTGCGTTCTACGAATGTTTTGGCACCACATTTGGGACAGTAGACGAACTGATGTAAAGGATGACTCATAGGATAGGTTTATTATAAATGTATATAAATGAATAAGGGCGGCTTGAAGCCGCCCTTGATCCGGGGCAGACCCCCTGTGAAATACGATTACTCTTTTACTTCCCAACCTAAAGCGCTGGCACCTAATACGGCGGCATCGCTTTCTTTCAATTGAGAGAAAAGAAGTTTAGTTTTACCTTCGTATACTTTCAGCATATTCTTTTCCATAGAACGTTTGATCGGATTCATAATCAGATCGCCAGCCTTGGTAAGACCACCGAATAGAATAATAGCTTCCGGGCTTGAGAATGCAACAGCATCAGCAAAAGCTTCACCCAGGATATTTCCTGTGAATTCGAAGATTTCGAGAGCCAGCTTGTCATTCTTCATAGCTGCTTCATATACATCTTTTGAAGTAATTTCGTCCGGGTCGAGTTCACGCAACAAACTGTCGTCCTTGCGGATTTCCAGATATTCGCGTGCTGTACGAGCCACACCTGTTGCCGAAGCATACGTTTCCAAACATCCCTGACGACCGCAACCGCAAGGACGTCCGTTGTTACGACGCATAATTACGTGACCAAGTTCACCGGCAAATCCATCGTGTCCGTAAACCAGGTTACCACCGATAACGATACCGCTACCGACACCTGTACCCAACGTGATTACGATAAAGTCTTTCAGACCGCGTGCTGCGCCGTAAGTCATTTCTCCGATTGCAGCAGCGTTAGCATCGTTTGTCAATGCAACGGGAATACCTCCGATCTGTTCGCTGATCAACTGTGCCAAAGGAATTTTGCCTTTCCACGGAAGGTTTGGGGCAAATTCAATACAGCCGTTGAAGAAGTTACCATTGGGAGCTCCTACGCCTACACCTTTGATTTTGTCCGGACCTCCGGCCTGATCGATTACTAATGACAGACCCTGACCGAGTTCGGTAACATAATCATTGATATCACTATATTTCCCTGTTTTGATTGATCCACTGTACAAGATTGTTCCTCTTGCATCCACAACACCGAAAACAGAATTGGTACCGCCTATATCAATACCTACTACATAAGGCTTCTCCATGATTTTATATTTATGATTAATAATGAGTTTTCTGGAAAGCAAATATAAGAGGAATATGGTTAGCTGCAATGATTTTCTTCAAAAAAATGTAGAATGAGATTCGTTTTAGAATATTACGATAAATGTAAGTTTAGTTAATTACAGGATCAAAATATGTCATTTTCAGCTTTTTCACCTCTTCAGATAGTGCTACTTTCAATGATTGTTTTATCTTTGATAAATTCTTAACCCATTAATGAATAACACTATGCCACAGGTTTCAGACATACGGTTCATGGTCAGGGCAGAACAACCTGTTTTATCGGCTCGCATGAAAATCAGCTACAAAGAATTGGAAAGGCAGTTTGCCAAAAAGCGCGAAGATGTGCTAGCTCTTCTCCGTCCTACCGGAGTATATATGACCGATGTTCCTTTTATTATTTACCACGATTATTTGAATCTGGATGTGGAAAACCTGGATTTGGAGATTTGTTTTCCCCTCTCTATCTGGATGGATGGTGATGAAAACCTGCAACCTCGTATCATTCCTCAGACGAAAGTGGTTCATTGTATGTTCAAAGGCGATTATGAAGAGATGGATTATTTGTACGGAGAAATGACTGCCTGGATCATGCAGAAGGGATATGAACCGGAAGGTTCGGCCTACGAATTCTATTATATAAAGAAAGATCAACCTTATGATGAAAGGTTGACCAAAATTGTATTGCCTGTAAAGGGCTGATACAATTTTGGTAGATGGACAGTTTGCCCGGTTTTATTTAGCAGGCAATACCTCGATCCAGTAATCGTCCGGATCGTTGATGAAATACAATCCCATATCGGTGTTCTCATAACATACGCAGTCCATTTCTTTGTGGAATTTACGTACTTTGTCGTAATCACCGGCTACGCGAAAACAGAGATGACTTTCGTTATCTCCCAGTTCGTATGGTTCGTTGCGATCTCTTAGCCAGGTCAATTCCAGTAGGAAACCAGTTTGGTCGTCTGTCAGGTAAACAAGGATGAAGGAGCCGTCGGCTGCTTCTTTTCGGTGGTGTTCTTTCAATCCCAGCGCCTTGTTATAGAAAGCGATACTTTTTTCAAGGTCGAGTACGTTGATGTTGAAATGATCAAATTTGCCTTTAATTTCCATAATTGTTTTCTTTTAAATTAAAAATCAGTGCCTTCTCCGGGGACGGACAACAATATATAGCGGCATCCTTTCGACTCTGCATAAGGTCCGAAAGCCATCACTTCGGCCGGCCGTTCCCAGAAATGCATCGGAACTAATACATCCGTTTTTATTTTATCGATAAATTGTTCGGCTCCACGCATAAAGTCCGTGCCGATACGTGGATCGACGGGAAACATAGCCAGATGCAGATGTTGTGCCGTTTGAGCCAGTGTTGTCAGTTCATGCAGATAATCGCCCTCAGCCTTTGCCACCTCTTGTGGGGTAGACTCGTCTTTCCAGTGCCAATTGTTGAGGTCGCCAGCATGAAACAACAGTTTGCCTTCTGCTTCTATCAGGAAAGAAATACCGATGTCGGTCGAGCCGAAAGCCTGTATCCGCAGATGTTCGTCTTCGAATACGTCTCCCTTTTTCAAATAAGTTGCGTCCTCGGCGTTTGCACGTTTCCGTTTCAGGATATCCTTGGAGAAAATATATTTGATATCCGGTTTTATCTCTTTCCACTTTAGGATATCCGGGTTGAAATGGTCCGGATGGAAATGGGAGGACAGTATATATAATGTACCTGTGCGATGAAGCAGTTCGTCATGGACGAATCCTGTGTCCGGTGTCTTGCCCGTGTCTTTAAAATAATCGATCAGGATCGCATATCCTTCTCCTTCGATGGCAAAGCCACTATGATAAATATAAGTAAGTCTCATACTGTATTCTTTTTTCTCATGTAAATAAAACATGATACCAGGTGATTAAGTTGCTTCCTGCGGTACAAATATACAAAAGGATGGGGTGATTTGGAAAATAGTAGGCAATGGAATGTAAATATATCTTGAGAAATGTACTTTTTGTTACCAACCTGATTGGCTGCCGATAATTGTCAACAGGCTTGTCGATAATTGTGGGAAAGCTTGTTGACGATTGTGAGCAGGCTTGTTGATAATTATCGGCAGCCAATTACTTCATGAATAAAATATGAAACTGTCGCTGATAAGTATTGGTCAGAATGTTACTTTTGTAGGATAAGTATAGTATCTGGTCTTGATTGTCGGTTGGTATTATTTTATTAATTAATACTTAAAATTGATGGAAGATGCAGTAATAATAAGAATAATCAGTTTATTTAATAAGTTTTATGTGTTTACATGGTAATAAAGCAATAGTTAATATAATGTAATAATTAGTACCTTGTGATACAAGGTATCTTATATAAATATACATTTGTTCCGTCAGAGAATAAAAAAGTTCCTTAAACATGTAACATTTTTAGCAATGTGTACGTCTAATAATAAAAAGAAATGACAGATATTATGATTCAGCTGAAAGGAATTAACAAAACGTATTTCAATGGTGCTCCGTTGCATGTCTTGAAAGGTATAGACCTGGAGATAGAAAAGGGAGAGATGGTTTCGATCATGGGGGCTTCCGGATCGGGAAAATCGACACTGTTGAATATATTGGGAATATTAGATACTTATGATACCGGTACTTATCATTTGAACGGACAATTGATTCAGAACCTGAGCGAAACCCGTGCAGCTGAACTTCGTAACCAGATGATCGGTTTTATCTTCCAGTCATTCAACCTGATCTCTTTTAAGAATGCGATGGAGAACGTGGCTCTTCCTTTATATTATCAGGGAGTGAATCGCAAGAAAAGAAATGCCATGGCGATGGAGTATCTGGATATGGTCGGTCTGAGAGACTGGGCGGAGCATATGCCGAGCGAAATGTCCGGTGGACAGAAACAACGTGTTGCGATTGCCCGTGCCCTGATTGCCAAACCACAGGTAATCCTGGCCGACGAACCGACCGGTGCACTTGACAGTAAGACTACGGTTGAGGTAATGGAACTTCTTCGCAATGTGAATAGAGAAGGCATGACTATGGTGATCGTTACCCACGAACAATCCGTAGCCGATGCAACAGAAAAGATTATCCGCGTCAAGGATGGTTTGATAGAAAACATAGAAAGAGGAAAAGGGTATGTTCGACTTTGATAATTTCCGCGAGATATGGAGTACGATCAAAAAGAACAAGCTCCGTACATTCCTCACCGGCTTTTCCGTAGCATGGGGGATTTTTATGCTGATCGTCCTGCTGGGAGCAGGTAACGGGATGAAGAACGGTATTATGAAAAACTTCGACCGCTGGGCGGGAAACCGTGTGGAGACATGGCCTCGCTTTGCCAGCAAACCTTATAAGGGAATGCAGACAAACCGACGGATCAAGTATAAGGACGATGACCTGGTGGCACTGAGACAACAGAATCCGGAAGTGAACCTGGTATCGGGCATTCTTTATCAAAGCGATACGCTTTCATATAAAGAGGAATATAATACTTATTCGTTGCAGGGAGTCCATCCGGACAAGGCTATAATCGACAAGATCACGATGACGGTAGGCAACGGACGTTTTATTAATGAAGTGGATGTCTTGCAAAAGAGGAAGGTGATCGTTATCAGTCCGCGAATGAAGGAAGTCCTTTTCAGGGGAGAGGATCCGTTAGGAAAATATGTAAATGCCAGTGATATTGCTTATCAGGTAATCGGTATCTATACCGATGAGGATAATAACAACAATGCTCCGGCCTATATCCCCTTTTCTACCGCACAGCAATTGTATCGTTCGGGCTATGGCCTGGATAATATTATCTTCTCTCTGAATGGAGTCAGTACCAAAGAAGAATATGAAGCCTTTGAGAAACGTTTCCGTCAGCAGATGGGAAAACGACATTATTTTGACCCGGAGGATCTGCGAGCGATCGGTATGTGGAGTACGATTGAAGATTTTGCCATGTTTAACGGTATGCTGAACGGTATTACCTTGTTTATCTGGATTATCGGTATAGGTACACTGGCTGCCGGTATCGTGGGAGTAAGCAATATCATGTTGATCACTGTACGGGAAAGAACCCGTGAGTTCGGTATTCGTAAAGCGATCGGTGCCACTCCGTTCTCCATTCTGAAACTGATCATTGTGGAGTCTATCCTGATAACGGCAGTGTTCGGTTATATTGGGATGATAACCGGGGTAGGACTGACGGAAGCCATCAATGCCGTAATGGAGAGTAATAGTATGGGACAAGCCTCGTCGAATGATGATATGAGTATATTCCTGAATCCGACAGTAAGTCTGAGTGTCGCCTTGTCTGCTACCCTTTTGATTATTGCAGCGGGTGTGTTGGCTGGTTATTTCCCGGCGCGTAAGGCAGTGAAAATTACGGCTATCGAGGCCATGAGAAACGAATAAAAACAGAAAGATATGTTCGATATAGACCGTTGGGTGGAGATATGGGTGACAATCACCCGCAACAAGACCAGAAGTTTTCTGACCGGGTTCGGTGTGTTCTGGGGAATTCTGATGCTCGTTATCCTGCTGGGTTCCGGTACAGGGTTTAAGAATGGGGTATTGATGGGAGTGGACGGTTTTGCAACAAACTCTGCTTTCTTCTTTTCCGAGCGTACCGGCGAAGCGTTTAAAGGATATAAGAAAGGACGTTATTGGCAGATGCGTAACCGTGACCTGGAAACGATCCGTCAGCGTGTGAAAGGGGTTCGCTACCTCTCGCCGATGGCCATGTCGTGGGGCGGACAGAATAATGTGGTGAGAGGACAGAAGGCGGGTACATATAATGTACGTGGTGTGCACTCAGAATATTTTCAGATTGAAACGCAGCATGTGCTGGAAGGCCGTTTGCTGAATGAGATAGATGTATTGGAAAAGCGTAAGGTTTGTGTGATCGGAAGTATTGTCCGTGAAGTATTATTTTCTCCGGGCGAAGATCCGATTGGCCAGTATATCCGTGTAAACGGTATTTATTATCAGGTTGTCGGTGTGGTAAAGCCCAAACCGCGCGTACAGATTGGCGGACGTACGGAAGAAAGTATTATGACCCCTTTTACAACCTTGCAGCAGGTGGCTAACCAGGGAGATAAGTTCTGGTTCCTGTGTGCTACGGCAGAGGATGGGTATAATTGTCAGGAGATGGTGGATGATATTACGATGGTGCTGAAAATGCAGAACGAGATTTCACCGACCGACCCGCAGGCTGTTAGCAGTTTTACGATAGCCAAGCAGTTCGAGACATTCGATATGCTTTTTACCGGGATCAATATTCTTGTATGGCTGGTGGGGATGGGAACGCTGTTGGCCGGCATCATCGGAGTTAGTAATATTATGATGGTGACTGTCCGGGAACGAACCCGAGAGATCGGTGTACGACGTGCTATCGGAGCCAAACCGTTCGATATCATTTCCCAGATTATGAGCGAGAGTTTGTTGCTTACGGCTTTGGCCGGATTAATGGGACTGAGTTGTGGGGTATTCCTGCTCGATGTGGTGAACAGGATGCTGGCAAGCGGCGGACAAGAGGCTAATAACGGCACTTTCTTCAGTAACCCGGAGATTCATATCGGAACTGCAGTTGTCGCTACATTCGTGTTACTTATCAGTGGCCTGATGGCAGGATTGATTCCCGCCTGGCGAGCCATGCAGATTAAAGCTATTGATGCAATCAGAGAAGAATGAATATAATTGAAAGTTGAAAATTGAAAATAAGATAAATCATGAAGAATCGTATCGTAAAGAAAGTCCTGCGAATCATCTTTTTAGTATTGGTGGGAGCCGCCGTGATCGGCACTTTCTACTTCTTGTGGAAAAAATCACAACCTGTTATTACTGTTTATGAAGTAGTAACGCCCAAGCGCGACTCCGTGGAAACGAAAACCGTAGCAACCGGAAAGGTGGAACCTCGCGACGAAGTTCTTATCAAACCTCAGATGTCGGGTATTATTTCCGAATTGCTGAAAGAAGCCGGTCAGAAGGTGAAAGAAGGCGAGATCATTGCAAGAATCAAGGTGATCCCGGAAATGGTTCAGTTAAACAGCGCCGAATCGCGTGTGCGTGTGGCTAAGATCAACCTGGAACAGATCACAGCCACCTATAAACGGGATGAAGAACTGCATAAGCAGGGAGTTATCGCGAAAGAAGATTATGAAACATCTTTGTCCAACTATAAAAAAGCACAGGAAGAAGCTGAAAATGCACAGGATGCATTGGAAATTATCCGTGAAGGTATTTCCCGCAGGTCTGCAGCTTCCAGTACGACGCAGGTTCGCTCTACCATCACCGGTATGATTCTGGATGTACCTATCAAGGTGGGTAACTCCGTGATCCAGTCGAATACCTTCAACGATGGTACGACGATTGCATCTGTAGCCGATATGAACAATATGATTTTCCGGGGAAAAGTGGATGAAACGGAAGTAGGCCGTATCCATGAAGGAATGCCGATCAAATTGACTGTCGGTGCACTGGATAGTCGTACGTTTGATGCCGTATTGGAATACGTGGCTCCGAAGGGTGTGGAAGAGAACGGCGCCGTGATGTTCGAAATTAAAGCTGCCGTACAGATGCCCGAAGATGCCTTTATCCGTGCCGGTTACAGTGCCAATGCCGAGATTGTGTTGAAACGTGCGACAGATGTAATTACTGTTCCTGAAAGCTGCGTGGAGTTCAGCGGCGATTCTACTTTCGTGCAGATCGTGACGCAGGAGAAACCGGAACAACTGTTTGAGAAACGTCCTGTAACAGTCGGCCTGTCTGACGGTATCAAGATCGAAGTAAAGGATGGTTTGGCAGAAAATGATAAGATTCGTGGCGGTATTGTTGCTCCGGATAAGAAATAAAATTTAAACGAATAAGCTATGAAACAACTAATATCATCCGTAGCGCTGGCTTCTTTCCTTTTCTGTCTCCCTGCGGGAGCACAGGAGGCACCTAAGCAGTGGTCGCTGGAGGAATGTATCCGTTACGCTATTGAAAATAATATCGACCTGAAGCAGAAAGAACTGGAACGGCAAAACCAGGAAGTAACGTTGCATACCAGTAAGTATAGCTGGTTGCCCAGCCTGAATGCCAGCATCGGGGAGAACTTCGGTTTTGGTCGTTCTGAATCGAAGGACGGTCTGATTGTAGACCGTAACTCGGCAAATACGTCTGCTAATATTCAATTGAGTATGCCTGTGTTCGATGGTTTTAAGATCCCTAACGATATTGCAGCACGCAAGCTGGACCTGAAAGCATCTATTGAGACACTGAATAAAGCGAAGGAAGATCTCTCTATAAATGTGGCTTCTTATTATCTGCAAGTACTTTATAATAAGGAAATGTTGAAGATCGCCGAATTGCAGGTCGCACTTAGTTCGGAACAGGTAACAAAGACGGAAGCGCTTTATAATGCAGGAAAAGTCCCCGTTTCGCAACTTTACGATATGAAAGCGCAGTTGGCAAAAGACGAGGTCACACTGACCGAATCGAAAAATAACGTAAAACTGGCATTGCTCGATCTGACTCAAACGCTTGAACTGGAACGTGATGGCGAAAACTTCGACGTGCTTGAACCTGAAACTGGTGATGCAGTTGAACAATATATGAGCAGCATTATTCCACCGGATCAGGTGTACGACTATGCAGTCGGTGTCAAACCGCAGGTCAAGGAACAGGAATACTTGCTTGAAAGCCAGAAGAAAATGCTGAAGGTGGCTCAGGCTGGTTTTTATCCCAAACTGAATTTCAGTGCAGGTTACAGCAACGGTTACTATCATAACTTCGGTGACGGCGATTATAATAATGCTCCTTTTAGTGATCAATTGAAGAATAACGGACAGAAATCGATCGGTTTCAGTTTGAGCATTCCGATCTTTAACCGTTTTCAGGTGCGTAACAGTGTTCGCTCTGCCCGAATCGCTATCCATAATCGTGAGTTGATGATGGAGAACACAAAAAAGACACTTTATAAAGAGATCCAGCAGGCCTATTACAATGCCACAGCGGCACAGGAGAAATATGTGTCATCCGACAAATCGGTCGATGCGAGTAAAATAGCATTTTCTTATGCGGAAGAACGTTATGGAGCAGGCAAGAGCACCGTTTTCGAATATAGCGAAGCGAAAACCAAATATGCACAAAGCCTTGCCGAACAAACGCAATCGAAGTATAACTTTATCTTCCGGGCCAAGATACTGGACTTCTATAACGGAACACCAATCACCTTATAATATTACAGTTGGATTTTAGATCCTATTTTAAACATAATTGATGGACACACCAAGAGGGAGGGAGGTTTCCGTGAGGAAGCTTCCCTTTTGTTTTTATTCAGTAAATTCTGTTCAAAAGAAGTGAATAAATATTATATTTGCTGCATAAAGCGGAGATTTAATTCCCCAAAAGAACGAGTCCATGAAGAACTATGGAATAGTTAGCGTACTATTCTTATTGAAATCAAAGGATAATGTGATAAAGAAGATAATGTGATTTTTTTTATAAAAAAAACGAAAGTGCTGATTCTTATTTATATACAAAACAGAAGCGGACATAGTTCTTCATGAACTAATATTTATTGGAAAAAGTTGCAGGGGTATTTTATGAACATAAACCATATAAATAAAGAGGTAATTGAGCAGATTAGAAACGGCTCGGAAAAAGCATTTTCCGAGTTGTATAGTGCTTATTATAGCTATTTGAATGCTGTTGCTTTATGTTATCTATTGGATAAAAACAGTAGCGCTGAAATTGTAAATGATGTTTTTGTCAATATATGGAATAAGAGACAAACCTTATCTTATCCTATACATTATTATTTAGTCCGTTCTGTCCAGAACGGGTGTCTCAATTACATACGAATGCAAAGAGCGCAACAAAGTGTTTTGGATGAACATAAAGACCAAATGTTGGCTTTTCAGGAAAATTATATCCAATCAACACCGGTTCCGCTACAATATGTGGAAATGCGCCAGACGGAAGAAGAGATACGTTTGGCAGTAAATCAATTACCTTTGAAATGTCGGCAAGTCTTTGAAGAGTATTTTTATGCAGGCAAGGAAGTTGATGTTATTGCCAATGATATGGGGTTGACTGTCAGCACAGTACGTGTTCAGTTAAAGAACGCAACAGATCGTTTAAAACCGGCATTAAAACATCTTCTATTTCTTTTCTTTTATTAAAATCAAAAAAAGTTTGATTTTATCTAAATGTTTTCCGGTTGAGGTGTGTATTAATTCTAAACAACCGGAAAATTTAGCAGTATATGCAAGATAAAGATATATTATTTGAGGAACTAATGAGTAACTATATTTCAGGTTCCATAACGGACGAGGAGAAGGTTTCTTTGTTCGCTTTGGTAGAGGGATCGGATTTATACAGAGAACGGTACAACGAGATGGTAAAGTTGTATGCACTTCTTCATGTTCCCGCCTTCGAATCTCAGAAAGAAACCAGATATGCCCATTTGAAAGAAAGGTTACATATAACGTCCGGAGCTACTTTACGGCGCCGATGGTTTATCTATGCACGAAACGTTGCAGCAGTCCTTTTATTGATGGTTTCTGTTTCCATCGGTTCTATTTTTACATACAATGAATTGGATGAATCAGGCGAGCTGCTATATAATGAAATGACGGTTCCTTTGGGTTCGCAAACCAAAGTGATTCTACCGGACGGTTCAACGGTAGTCCTTAATTCCGGCTCTGTCTTGAAGTATCCGTTATCATACGGGAAGAAAGAGCGAAACGTTCATTTGGTAGGTGAGGGCTATTTTGAAGTGGCTAAAAATGTCGAAAAAGTTTTTCAAGTCTATGCAGGTGGTATGCAGGTGAAAGTGACCGGAACGACATTTAATCTTCGTTCGTATCCGGAAGACTCGGAGACAGAAGTGGCACTGATCAATGGTGGGGTAGATGTATTGGCTAATAATAAACAAGTTCGTTTGAAACCTGATGAAAAAGCGATATATAATCGTGAAACGGGTACCTTGTACAGCGAAACGACTGAGTCGCGTAAATCATCTTTATGGACGACGGGGCGGTTGAGTTTTGTGAATGCTTCTTTCCTTGATATATTGAAAGATATAGAGCGGAAATATAATATAAAGATCCATGTAGAGAGTAAAAAAGCAGCAGATGAGTATTTCACCGGAAGTATCAACCTGACCATGTCACTTCAGGAAGTATTCAACTTTATCGACGTGGATAAGAAATATCGTTTTGAACAGAGTGGAAACGTAATAATGTTAAAGGATAGATGAAACTGCGATTAAAATATGATGTTTAACTTTAAAAGAGTATTTATGGAAAACACCGGTTAAAAAAGAATCGGAGATGGTTGGCACTTCTCTCCGATTCATTAGATGATTTTTTGAATTAATTAGTTGTTAACTAACAAAGTCGTTACAAAAGTATGAAAAGAAAGTATTTCTCAATTAAACAATTGGGTTTATTTTTGGCGATGGGGGTAATCTCGACTTCTGTATATGCCAATACGGCATTACAAAGTGTAAAAGTTACTGTACATTACAAAAATGCACCTATCAGTAAAGTTCTTGATGACATAGAACAACAAACAGGTTATTCAATTCTGGTACGTAATAATGATATTGATATCAAACAGAAGGTTACGGTAAATGTGACGGATGAAACTTTAAATCGAGTCCTGACTGATGTTTTTGAAGGAATGGATGTTAAGTATGATGTTGAAAATGGAACAATATCTATTTATAAGCCAAAAGAAACTTCTGTTATAACAACAGTAGTAAACCAGAATAAAAAAACAATTTCCGGTGTAATTTTTGATCCGAACGGTGAACCGGTAATTGGAGCTAATATTGTGGAAAAAGGAACTACAGATAATGGTACGATATCCGATATCGATGGTAAGTTTACATTGAATGTAGATAATAATTCAACTCTGCTTGTCTCTTTTGTCGGTTTTAAAAGTATGGAAGTTCCGGTAAAAGGGAAAAATGCATTCAAGATAACGATGGCGAATGATACGGAGTTGTTGGATGAGGTTGTAGTGGTCGGTTATTTGACACAGAAAAAAACATCGTTGACAGGAGCTGTCTCTAGTATGAAGATGGAAGAAAACCTGACAACCATTCCGACAGCCTCGGCTGCAAACTTGCTGGCAGGAAAAATGGCGGGTGTCAATATCTCTTCTAAAAACGGACTTCCGGGTACAAATCCGAAATTGCAAATTCGTACCATTTCTTCCTGGAAGGAGGAAAAAGATAATCCGCAGCCGGTAACTTATGTTATTGATGGTGTCGTCAGGGATGCTACGTCTTTCAATGCGATGAGCGCGAATGAAATTGAAGATGTTTCTGTTTTGAAAGATGCTGCTTCGGCTGCCATTTACGGATCACGTTCTTCCGGTGGCGTTGTTATCGTAACGACCAAAAAAGGTAAGATCGGTAAACCGACTATCAACTATTCATATGGTTTTTCAGTTGATACACGTACAAAGAGTTACGATGTGACGGATGGTGTACAAACAGCTTTGATCTATAACCGTGTCAATCCTGAATCTCCCCAAAAATGGACGGAAGAGGAAATCGACCATATGAGGTCCATCAATAACGGTTATGGATATAACCAATTGGATGAAGTGTATCAGAATCCGACCACTCAGACGCACAATATTAACATCTCGGGTGGTAATGACCGGATTCATTACTTCGGTGCGGCTTCCTATATGAAACAAGAAGGGTTCCTGGCTCCGCTTACATACGATAAATATAATATACGTATGAATGTGACGGCCGATGTGACCGATGATTTTGAATTGTATACAGGTTTCTCATTGACAAATGACAAGATCGGGCGTATTGCCAGTGACGGTACTGATTGGGCATACGATACGTATGGAAAATTACGTATCTGGCAACCGGAACAACCTGTGTTTACGGATAGTGGTAAATTTGTGGATTATGGTTGGATTGCCAATGTGGGTGCTCGTGTATTGGGGGATGACGGATATCGTCATGATAAACGACTAAATCCGACATTTACTGTAAAAGGAACATATAAAATGCCATTTTTGAAAGGTTTGAGTGCAAGTATCCAATACAATAAAACCTGGACGCATAATACGGTAAACGGATATTATACCAACTATGATATGTATATTACCAAACATACTGGTGCTAACGGACGTATTATGTCTACACGAGATGAGGATATTGTTGGTGTTAAACGGTCTAGTCAATATGGCAGAGACTATTTACGCAAAGATTCTAAATGGGGAGACACACAACAGTTGAACTTCTATTTGAATTATGCCAATACATTTAACGAAGTACACAATGTGGCTGCGGTATTGTTGACAGAGTGGTCGGAAGGTTTTAACGATAGTGTATATGGGTTCCGTGAAACATTCCCGTTCTATCAGACGGATCAATTTTGGGCTTTTGCTAGTTCTCGTGAGTTTACATCCGGTGGTGGAGATGTTTCTTCAAAGAACGGGCGTATGTCTTATGTAGGGCAGTTCAGCTATTCGTATGCCAACAAATATTTGTTAGGATTCTCTTTCCGTGAGGACGGATCTATGAATTTTGCCCCGTCTCAGCGCTGGGGGTTCTTCCCTGCCGGATCTGCAGGTTGGGTATTGTCTGAAGAAAGCTTCTTTAATAAGAAATGGATTCAGTTTATGAAGATTCGTGGTTCTGTCGGTCTGACCGGTGATGACTCTGTCGGTGGATGGCAATGGCAAGAATCCTATAAAAGTTCGGGTGATGATATCAAGAATGCTTATTTCGGTAAGAACCCATCCAAAGTGGCAGGTATGAGTTACGGTAGTGTGGTCAATCCGAATTTGACATGGGAAAAGGCCTTGAACTACAATGTTGGTTTGGATATGAGCTTCTTAGATCATTGGAATTTGAGTGCCGATTACTGGTTCCGTAAGTCTTACGATATCTTGGATAACCGCCAGGCTACATTGCCTACTACTTTCAGTCGTGATATGCCTGCTGAAAACTATGGTAAGATGAATGCGCAGGGTGTAGATTTCCAATTGGGTTATAAAGGAAATACTCGTGACTTCGACTATCATGGTAATTTGACTGTATCTTATGGTTGGAACGAAATCAAATATAAAGACTACGCTGAAAATGCTCAATGGATTGACGTTCCTATTGGTACGTCCACAACTCGTTGGATCGGGTATGATTTTGACCGTATCATTCGTACACAAGAAGAGTTGGACGCTTTCAACGCAGAGCATCCGAATTATTCATTCCAAGGGATGAAGCCTGAATTAGGTATGATGGTTTATAAAGACCATACCGGTCCGGACGGAAAACCCGATGGCGTTGTTGATAGCTGGGACCGTGTCGTATTGCGTAACAAGAACTTCCCTGTTCAGTATGGTTTGAACTTGGGTGGTAGTTGGAAAGGCTTGAGTTTGGATATGATGTTCTCGGGTGAATTGGGTAAAGACCGTTCATTCCGTGATCTGGCTGGTAATGTGGAATGGAATCGTGTGTGGAATGAGTGGTACGACAATAGCTGGACGCCCGAAAATCCGAATGCCATGCTCCCGAAACAGGTAAGTGCCAATGCTCCGAGTTCGTATCGGAATGATGACAGTCAGTTCTGGTTGAAAAAGACCAATTTTATGCGCCTGAAATACATTACATTGAGTTATGACTTGCCGAAGAACCAGTTCTATAATAAACTGTTTGATAATGTCAGATTGTTTGTGACCGGATCGAATCTCTTTGTATGGAGTAACTTCAAATATTATGATCCGGAATTGGATAATGGTAATGCTTATCCGATTATGCGGTCATTCAACTTTGGTATTGATGTGAAATTTTAAATCTGAAGTAAACAATGAAACGAATCAAATTATTAGCAGGTCTGCTTTCTGTCTTTTTGATGTATGGATGTAGCCTGGATTACGAAAATAAAGGATCGATCACTCCGGATGGCGTGTGGAACAACCCGGAGATGATTGATGCATTTTTAGCGAATATTTATGGTAACATGATGCCGGGGTGGCCGATTGCGTCAAACAATACGGACGAAGGTATGAATGGGGTGACGGAAATGGACCAGTATGTGCGTGGTGAATATTCAGTGGATAACCACGGACAGGGACTAGGTTATGGTAATATCGATAAGATCAATTTCTTCCTGACTAATTTGGCGACGGTCGACCAAGCTGTGCTGACAAAAGAAGAAAACGACCAGTTACGTGGACAAGCCCTGTTCTGGCGTGCCTGGGATTATTGGGGAAAGGTTTTCACGTTGGGTGGTGTCCCTTTGATCCTCGAAATTCAGGATGTGTCGGATGTTAATTCTTTGTTACTCCCTCGTAATTCAACGAGCGAGTGTATGGCTCAGATCCTAAAGGATTTGGATGAAGCGATTGCATTGTTGCCCGATACTTGGGATGATGCCAATTACGGTCGTATCGATAAAGGGGCGGCAATGGCATTGAAAGGTCGTATCCTATTGGCATACGCCAGCCCGTTGTTCAATCCGAACCACGATCAGGCTCGTTGGGAACAGGCATATAAGGCAAACAAAGATGCGGTCGATTTCTTGCAAAGTGTAGGTAAAGGCTTGTATCAAGGCAAATATGCTGATATTTGGTATGATGAGCAAAATTGTGAGGTGATTATGGTGAACCAGTTCTATGGACCGGATCATTATCTGGATCAGAAGAATATCCGTCCGTTGCCTCTTACAAAGGATATGGCTGAACAGAACCAGGCTATCTTGCCGTTGTTGATGGCTTTCCCGAAAGCCGATGGAACACCGTTGGAGTTGGATGTAAATCGTTTGGCTGATCCGGATTATAACCACAAGTTCGTCGACGAATTTTATAATAACCGCGATCCGCGTTTCCATCAGGCTGTATTTTGCCCGGGTACTGAATATCCTTGTGACGATATTCTTACTGGTGGTAAAAAGTATTGGAATGCTTGGAGGGTGATGGATGATGGTGCTTATGCCTCTATTTTTATGGATGAAATTGGTAAGGGTACAGGAGTTAGTTCTAATTTCTATCAACGGAAAGGTTTGGATTATGATGTCAATGCCTCTAAAGTGTATGAAGCAGATGTCGACTGGATTGAAATCCGTTTCACTGAAGTGCTGATGAATTATGGCGAATGTGCCAATGAATTAGGAAAGAGTGCTGAAGCGTTGCAGGTATTATATGATGTCCGTAAACGTGCCGGTATAGAAAACACAGCCGGTAACTATGGTATTACGGCTACTTCTCAAAGCGATATCCGTGAAGCTTATATGAATGAACGTTACATCGAGTTGGTTTACGAAGGTAAGCGTTGGAGCGATTTGCGTCGTTGGAAACGTTTCGACATCCTGAACGACATGAAATATCGTTCATCCTTATGGCTGGTTATTGATGATTACAATACAGTGGCATCCGGCAATTTCGATTGGTCGAAAGATATGTTTGATCCGGAAGTGAACAAAATGTTCCGTTTCGACTATATCGAATGTGTGGATGGCGATAAGGCGTTGTGGCGTTTTAATCTGGATAATAACCACTGGTTCTATCCGATCAAGAAAAATGACCTCGATCGTAATTCTAAATTAGAACAAAACAATGAATGGGGCGGTACTTTTGACCCGTTGAAATAAGTGTTTGATTTGAATTGATTCACTAAAGCATGCAGATTCTATCTGTAAAGATTTGTCTGCATGCTTTTTTATTTTGCAGAAAAAATAAAACTAAGTGTTAACCTATATGACAACGCTATTACGGAAGTAAAAGGTGACTATGTGGCTAAACGTACCGAATACCGCAAAGAAACTATTGTGAACATCCTGGATCTTGCCGGCCAGGAGAAGGTCAATGCCATCGCCGAAGGCAAAAGTGTGGTGGCTGGGGTTGGCTAGTATCTGGTGAATGTCAGCGGGTCGTTCGACTGCGAGAAAGCTCCGTTCAATCCCGCTATCCATAAATTAGGTGTTTCTTATACGCCGAGTAAGTTGTTGCGCGACACGTTGAAGAATGTTATCGTTGAAACTCGACCGGCCGTTACCGGACCAATCATCAATGATATTGTCGATACTACGACGGGTGAGAAGAATTTGCAGTTGACCTCTTCCGGACCTGCGGTCATTACAGGGACAAACATCAAGGTGGCAGGCGACGACCCGACGGTGGGTATTTATCTTACCCCAACGGAGGGAGATGCCAAGAAAGTGGCTTTGTTGATACACAACAACCCGTCGCAGGTTACATTCATGCTTCCGGTGTTGGCTGACGGTGAATACAAATTGAGCCTTACGACACAGTATAGTGCTGGTAACAACTTGGTGAAGGAATCGCGTACATATACTTTCCCGGTCCTGCTTTACGTGGGTGATGTACCAGGAGGTGATGACGATGACCGTCCGGTCATCGAATAAGCAGCAGGGATTTACTTACACGGTCTAAGTTCCCTAGACTTAGACCGTCTCAGTCTAGGGACTTACTTTTCCACTGTTCGGCAGGGAATAATAATCCACTGAAAAGGCAGTTTTTTGCTATTTTGTGAAAAAGGGGCGGTTGATATATTTGTTAAGTTCAAGAAGTGACATTCAAATGAGTTTTAAAAGATGAATAAGATTGTGTGTTTGATTGCGGTATTTCTTTTGTGCGGACAATTGTCTGCCAGGGAATACCATGTATCTGTAAAAGGAAAGGATACGAATGTGGGTAGTTTGTCGGCCCCGTTGCGGACCATCCAAGCGGCTGCCGACAATGCGATGCCGGGGGATGTGATAACTGTACATGAAGGTGTTTACTGGGAACGGGTCGTCCCACCCCGAGGGGGCGAGTCGGACGGGAAACGGATTGTTTATCAGTCAGCTGAGGGTGAGCAGGTCGTTATCACCGGCTCGGAACGGGTAAAAGGCTGGAAAAAGGTGTTGCATAATACCTGGAAACTGACCTTGCCCAATTCATTCTTCGGAGAGAGCAATCCTTTCGATGAACAGATTTATGGTAGCTGGTATCGGGGTAAAGGCAGACCCAATCATACCGGGATGGTGTTACACGACGGTAAACGTATCCGCGAAGCGTTCTCGTTGGATGAAGTGCTAAAACCGCTTGATGGCAAACAACCGTATTGGTATGCCGAAGCCGATGGCAACGGTGGCCCGGTGTTGATGAACTTCGAATGGGTACAACCGATGGGAGGGGAACGTAAAACCTCTATCTCTGCTTCTGTAAAAGGAGGGGATGCGGCTATCTGTATCGCTATTGTCAACCGCTGGCCTTTCGGTTATCTGGAAGACGGTTCTGAGATGTATTTCGACCAGGTGGATTTCGGAAAGGGAACGGATACATTGCTCTTCCAAGCTGCCACCCTGGCGAAAGGCGGGTTGGTGGAATTACATGTGGATTCGCCGGCCGGTGAATGTTTGGGTACGGCGCAGGTGACGAATACGGGCGACTGGGAGAAGTTTGCTGAATTTCGTTTACCGATGAAACGCTCATTGGAGGGAAAGCATAATTTATGCCTCGTTGTCCGTGCTCCGGAAATGCCGGAAGACGGGAAGACGACCATTTGGGCACAGTTCCCGGCGGGCGTGAATCCCAATCGTTCGGATGTGCAGGTTGCGGTGCGGCCGCAAGTCTTTTATCCGGACAGGACAGGGATAGACTATATCACCGTCCGCGGATTTATCCTGGAGAATACCGCCACCAACTGGGCTCCTCCCTCTGCCGAACAACCCGGTCTGATCGGCCCGCGATGGGCTAAAGGGTGGGTGATCGAAAATAACATCATCCGCAACTCCCGTTGTACCGGTATCTCATTGGGCAGGCCGACTTATGGCCATTCCCACCATTACCGCTTCCTGCCTCCGCGCATTTATCCGGAAGCGGACGGAGGACAGACCGAACAGCAGTTGCTGGACTATTTCAAAAGTGCTTCCTGGGATAAAGAGGATGCCGGGTTCCATGTCATACGCAACAACCATATCTACGATTGCGGACAAGCGGGTATCGTGGGATGTAGCGGTGGCGCATTCAGTGTGATTGAGGGCAATGAGATTCACGATATTTGTGTGGACGAGACTTTCGAAGGCGATGAGATGGCGGGTATCAAGCTGCACTTTGCCGTAGATGCCATCATCAGAGACAACCATATCTATAACTCCATACGTGGTTTGTGGCTCGACTGGGGCTCGCAGGGTATGCAGGTGACGGGCAATTTGTTTCACGACAATAATGTACTGGAGGATATATTCGTAGAGGTTTGCCACGGTCCGATATTGGTGGCTAACAATATCCTGTTGTCAGGGACTTCGTTGAATTTGTCACAGGGTATCGCCAGTGTACACAATCTGGTGACGGGCAAGGTGTCTGCCGGTATGGACCGTTGTGCCGGTGGTCGTTATTCCTTCTTTTATGAACCACATGGTACGGTTTCGATCGGCAATGTCCGTAACATGGGAGGTGACTTGCAATGGGTCAACAACCATTTTGCCCGGAAGGCTTCTTTGGGTAACTGGGACGAATGCCTGCTGCCCATCCGTTACAAAGGCAACCTGTTTACTGACGGGGCGCATCCCGACAAGCATGAAAAAGATTTTGTGGATGCTTCCGGCTTTGATTCTGCTATCCGGTTGGAACAACGTGCCGACGGGTGGTATTTGAAGATGGATGTACCCCGGGAAGGAATCACAAATACGCAATGCCGGTTGGTGGCTACCGAAACATTGGATAAAGCAATCATCCCCCAACAGGCGTTTACGAACCCGGATGATAGCCCAGTTGTCATTGACAAGGACTATTTGGGAAACAAACGGAATGCCGTGCATCCTTGTCCGGGACCGATAGAGGTGAAAAAAGGTGGTGTACAAGAATGGAAGGTATGGCCGAAGAACATTTGAATAAAATATAAATATGAAATACAAACTGTTAGTATTAGCTCTCGGTGCTATTGTTTCCGTCCAAACAGGAGCGGAAAACCGGAAGTCATGGTTGCCCGATGGACAGCCCGCTGCAAACAACATCCGTTTGTTGGAGTGTACATACGATAAAGCACTCTTGAAACAGTGCGAAGAAATTACACCGGCCTCTTCCGATTGGGAGGTGAGTGTGACAGGTGATTTGGATGGACATGCATCTCCGTATGGAACGGAATATGTCTATGAATACACATTCAAGGCGAAACGGGCCTTGCAGTCGGCAGGGGTAGCAGTTGCTTTCGACCGTTATAACTGGAGCAGCGACAATTACGTAATGATTCCTTCAGTTGTATATAATGGTAATAGGCAACGAATAGTAAACCGTCAGTATGCAACAGGGTTGGACGAGACGGATTACAGAAGACCGGATTTGGCATTGACATCCAACCCGATTCCTCAATTGTCGCCAGAGTTTGGTGCGACGTCCCGGTTGGAAGTGCTTGTAAATAATGCAGCTACTCCGGCTATTGCTTGGTTGGAACGTGCTCAGCAGAAGGGGTATGTTTTATTAACCGATCAGGGAATAGAACAGAATGGCACGATTTACGACCATGCTTTAATTGTAGAAGAAAGTCCCGATCGTTCTCTGGCTTCGCTGGTGGTCAGTGCACCCGGAGTACGTGAAAAAAGGCTGGAGTTTATCGGTTTCAGTGAGAGTCGTGACCGTGGCCTCTCTTTCCCAAAAGGGGAAGAGGTGAAAATACGGGTCCGCTTGTTTGCTTTCGATGCACCGGCTGTGCCTGCCGTGCTGGACCGTTTCCATAAGGTGCGTAAATTACAAACCGGAGAGAATCATCCGCGTAACCTGAAACCGGCCAGCGAGGTGATGCGTTTGATGACCTCCAATATTGACCGCCGCTATATGAAATGTGACGATTGGGAGTTTTATCGTCCGGAAAATGCCGATTGGATCTCTTTCGGATGGATCGGGGGGATGATGAATACTTATCCCATGTTGGCATTGGGCGACGAGGAGCATTTGCAGAAAGTGAAGAACACGTTTGACTTCGGGTTGAAAGGTCAGGGAAAAGCTGGGTATTTCCATGATTTGTTAAACTCGGACGGTAAGGTCTTGGGAGGATTAAGGGATAAGCCGGAGGTCTCTTTGGTTCGTAAGAATGCAGATATGTTGTACTGGATGGTGAAACAGTTCATGTTGTTGAAAGCGCAGGATAAAGCCGACGCAATCAATCCGGAGTGGGAGAATAGTATCATGCGATTGGCAGATGCTTTCGTGAATACCTGGAATAAATGTGGCGAACTGGGAAATTATATCAATGTGGAAACCGGTGACATCGAAGTCTATAATTCGACTAGCGGTGCCATGGCCGTGGCGGGTCTGGCATTGGCATCGCAATATTACGATAAACCGGAGTATCTGGTTGTTGCCGAACAGATTGGGAATGTTTATTATAAAGAGTTTTCACGGATTGGTTTTACTTCCGGAGGTTGTGGGGATATCCTTCAGAATGCCGACTCGGAAACTTCTGTCGCTTTTCTGACCTCATGCAATTTATTGTATGAACTGACCCGTAAAACTGTTTGGTTGAAAAGGGCGCAGGATGTTGCCGATTTATGTTCAACGTGGGTAATTTCTTACGACTATGTGTTGCCTAAGGAGACTGAATTGGCCAAAGTGGATGGTCGTCTGACCGGTGCCGTATGGGCCAGTACGCAGAATAAGCACAGTGCACCGGGCTTTTGTACCTCTTCGGCAGATGCGTTGTTCCGTCTGTTCCGTGCGACAAGTGATTTACGTTATGCGGACTTGATGCATGATGTATGGCATGGATATGTGGAAGGAATCACTCCGAACGGTTTTATTTGTGAACGTCTGGGCTTTTGTGATGTGGAACTCAGAGGTACTCGTCTAAATGGAGACGGAGGCAATGGTTGGACTGAGTTGAACGGTTGTATGATGGCCATGGAGTTGCCGGGTATCTACATCCGTCCGGAGAAGAATCTCTTTTATGCCTTCGACCATGTCGATGTCAAGCTCATCAAAGGCAACGACCGGGAGATGGTATTGTCGATCACTAATACCACTCCTTTTGACGCCGAAATATCCGTTTTAAGTGAGAGCGAAGCCGAAGCAACTCAACCTTTGTCCAGCGTCTCTTTTGTAAACTGGAAGAAGATAAAGGTAAAAGCGGGTAAGATGATAGAGTATCGTGTAAAAAAATAATAAGATATATATGAGTTTGAAGTTATGTTTAGCCATCACTTTGTCGTTGATGGCAAGTTATGTTGCAGAAGCGCAACAAGTCTGGACTCCGGATAACGTAGACGGAACGTTTACGAATCCGATCATGTGGGGCGATTGGCCCGATCCGGATGTCGTTCGGGTGGACGATAAGTTTTATTTTGTATCGACCAGTATGAATTATGTGCCCGGTTGCCCGATTGCGGTGTCGAAAGATTTGGTGAACTGGGAAATGGCAGGATATGCCTTGGAACGGTATGATGAAGACCCGCGCTTTGATATGCAAGGCGGTACGATGTATATGAATGGTTCTTGGGCGGCTACCATCCGCCATCATAACGATAAGTTTTACGTCGGTTTCTGTACGCCCAAAGGATGGGGAAATAAAGAAGGGCATTTCTCGATCTGTATAGCCGATAAGGTGGAAGGCCCTTGGGAACGGACGATATTCCCGGAGTACTTGTATGATCCGGGGCTGTTTTTCGATGATGACGGAAAGGTGTATGTGGTACATGGACAACACAAGTTGTTTATTACCGAATTGAATGCCGATGTGAAGTCGGTTAAAGGGAAGCCGGTACAGATCTGGGAGAAAGGATTTAAGGATAGCAGGACTTGGGGACCGAATTTTGGAATGGAAGGCTCTCATATGTACAAAATAAATGGTATGTATTATATCACTTGTCCGGCAGGAGGTACGGAAGGTTGGCAGGTCTGTCTTCGTTCGAAAAATATTTACGGTCCTTACGAACATAAGGTGATTGTGGAAGATGCGACATCTTATCCGCCGAACGGATTACACCAAGGGGGAATGGTGCAGCTGGAGAATGGTGACTGGTGGTTCATCATTATGCAAGACCGCGGTCCCATTGGGCGTGTGCCTCATTTGTTGCCGGTGAAGTGGATTGATGGATGGCCGATGCTAGGGACAGAAGGGAAAGATGTAATTACCTATCAGAAACCGGAAGTAGGAAAGAAACAACAACGACTGACGGCTCCGGCTACTTCGGATGAATTCACTGGGAAGAAGCTGGGCCTGCAATGGCAGTGGAACCATAATCCGGATAATGCGAATTGGTCGCTTACTGAGCGCAAAGGTTATATGCGCTTAAAAGCGTTGCCGGCAGATAACTTGAAAGTGGCTCGTAATACGTTGACACAACGGGTACAGGGACCATCGTCGGAAGGTTCGGTGGAGCTTGATTTGACAGGCTTGAAAGATGGCAATGTGGCCGGATTGGGTATTTTCCAGTTGCCATACGCTTACGTGGCTGTTGTACAAGAGGGAATGCAACGTAAAATTGTCATGAGTAATCAGGATAAAGTGGTAGAGTCGGTCGATTTGAATCAAGCAGATAAAATTCGATTTCGTGCACGGGTGATGGATAAGGATTTTACGGCTCGTTTTTATTACAGCCTGGACGGGAAAACTTATTATCCGATTGGTGACGAATTGAAAATGGGGTTAGGTTTCCCTTGGACAGGAAACCGCTTTGCGTTGTTTAACTTTACGACGAAAGAGGGCGGACAAGGAGGATATGCCGATTTTAACTGGTTCCATTTTACTAATAAATAGAAACTCTATATGGTATTAGTAAATAATATTTTAGACTATGGGAAAAATAGTTCTCAATGGATAATTTATGAATTAAAATAATAATAATGAAGAAGAATTTAGTATCATTGGCTGCAATGGCCTTATTGTTGTCTGCTTGCGGAACGGGAGAATCCCGTTCATTCAAAACAGACCGTTTCGGTATCGATGTGGATAACCGGGGATATATCACCGGTATGTGGAACTTGACACGCGAAAGTCGTAATTTCAGTCCGGCGGACCAACCGTCGCCCCTGTTGTCTCTTTATGACGAAGACCTGAAATGTTATTATTATCCGCAGAAGGCTCATTACAGCGGAGGCAAGTATCGGTTGGAATACGAGAACGGCTCTGTGGCAACGGTTGCTTTGGATGAGAAGACAAAATACTTCAAACTGAAGTTGGAAAGTCTGGAACCTCGTAATGGAATCGACGGTATACAGTGGGGTAATTACTATACGAATATTACCAATTTGCTAGGTGAAATGATTGGAGTGGCGCGTGATACGTCGGCGGCAGTAGGTTATGCCATCGGCGCATTGGCATTGGACGATAATACGATTGGAGGAGAATCGCGTTATACTTCCGAAACAGGTCCTTCGGGGTATATCGCCCACACGCCTGATCCTGTAAATCATCCACTGCCGCTTACCTTGCATGAGGGGCAACAGTTTACGATGGGGGGCGATGGTATCAATGATGTGGCTTTTTATAACCGGAAGGAACCGTACTTCCGTATTTTATATGGGACAACGGCTTTTGTCGATTGCAACGGACGAATCAATATCCGGTATCATTCGCGTGACCGCCGGAAAGGTAAGATGATCTATTCTCCGGAGGGTAATCCTATCTTCCAAAACAATGAACCTAACCACATGATGCGTCAGGATGTGCCCGGAGTGGACTTCATCGGCTCGTCCATCGCTTTGTGGGGTAGCCCCGACAGTACGGCTTTGATGGAAGTTATTCAGGATATCGTGTTGAATGAAGGATTGCCTTATCCTACTTTCCAGGGTAAGTGGGTAAAAGATCCTACTAACTTCATGCCGGATATATGTACCTACGGCGGACTGATGGATAGTGTCGCTTCGTATGCCAAACAGATGGGATTGAAAGTGATTCATACGTACGACCAGCCTTTCTTGCATGCCGATAGGGGGAATGGCGGTTTCATCGACGGACCGAACCATGAAAAGAAACGGTATCATTTTACGGACAAGGATTTGTCAACCCGTGAGTATGCCGATCTTTTGGCGAAGGATGGTTTGATTCTGGGACGTACCTCCATATCCAACTCCATGGCACCTGGTACCAAGGATTGCAGCCCGGTCCCATCGGACAGTATCTGTATCTTGCATCGTCGTTTCTTGACGGCCGACTTGAATGAAACTGACACGCTGGTTTATATCGATGATCCGACTCATCTGGAAGAGATCGCTTGTTGGGAGGGGAATAGTAAGGAATTGAACATGGTGAAGATCGGTAAGGAGTTGATTCACTATTTAGGCGTAACCAAAGAGAAACCGTATCGCTTGATGAAAGTGACACGCGGTTATTGGGGAACTGAGGCTGTAGCCCATGCCAAAGGCAATGCTGTAGATAAACTTCAACCGGCTGTGGGAGGAGCATACGCAGGATTGATCCCGAACCTGGAATTGCAGGACGAGTTGGCGCGTCATTATGCTGATATATGCAAGAATAGCGGACTTGGTATGTTCGATTACGATGGACAAGAGTTTTATTTCCATACAGGATTCGGCTCTTATTCCGTGAAACGTTTCTTCCGGAATATGTTTGCACAAGCAAAAGATTATGGTTTGCCGGATATCCGTTTTACGGGAGCAACCCTGTCGGAAGGTTCCTGGCATTACCAGAGTATTTGGAATGTGGGAGGTGGTTTGAATATTTATGATGTAAAGAAACGTGTATGGGGTAGTACGACCAGCCAGGGGAAAGACCTGCGCGATGTTACTTATGCCAACTTCTTCCCGTCGTCATTTGGAGGTAATTTCCCTATCACGGAGAAATCTACTGTAGAAGATTTTGAACATATCGAGGCTACGGCTGTCGGTTATGGTTGTACATACGCGTTCAAGATAGGTCAGAAAGACGTGGAAAGTTGTCCGCAAAAGTATGCCATCTTTAACGTCATCCGTACTTGGGAGGAAGCTCGTCGTGCCGACGCTTTCCCTACTTACATCAAAAAGATGTTGCAAAACCCGGCACTCAGCTGGCGTTTGGAAGAAAAGGCAGACAATAGTGGCTGGATACTTTATCAAATGGAGAATGGCGAGAGAGTTCGTTCTTTTGATTTGAGATCATCTCTGAGGTAATTGCGACGAAGTCCCAGATAATTGAATTTAGCTCCCAGCTGATCGCGAATGACTCCGAGGAAAATTCATTTTCCAGAGTACAATGATTAAAAAGGGCTTTTAGAAGAGGAAAAATCATCTTTTTTTCTTCTAAAAGCCTTTTTTCTACAATACTTTTACAACTGACATTTTGTTATTGAAAGATTTGTATCTTGGCTGGTTTTTTTATTGGTAGCCAGGACTTTCTGTTTCGGATGTTGAAATGACTATTAGTTGCTTATAAAAACAGTCGAAATGATAATCCTTAACTTTTCAACAGTGACCTATTTCGGTTCATGTTCGATGGTAGATACGTAGAGGACAAAGCAATAGGGGAAAGAATGACAAAAGATATTTTGACAAAGGTAGTATGGAGATTGGATGTTTATCTCATTTGTGTTTTTTAACTCTTTGGTCTAAATGTTTTAGGTACAAGAAGTGTCTTTAATATAAACGAGTAGTAATAGTTGATTTAAGTCTAATCTGAAAAATATAAAAGTCTATGAATTTGAAAAGGATGACGATGGGGGCAGCGTTGATGGCTTTGACTCTGTTGGCAGAAGCAAAAGTGAGACCTATCGTACATTATAACTTTGGAAAGTCAGGAAATGTTACTTACGCCGTGGCACCCGAGAAATTAACGCCGTTGGCCGGAAAAGGCGAACTGGTTGCTGTTGGTCGCCCTGTCTTCTATGCCGATGCGCCCGGTGACAAAAAGATGAAAGGAGAAGGTGGTATTTTGTTTAACGGTAATGGCGACGGATATAAACTGGCAGAAGCTGTAGGTTTTCCGACTGACAATCAGGTATTGGAAATATGGGTGAAGCCCCGACTGAATACGCAGGAAGAAGAGCAGGAACAGGTCTTGTTATCCAATGGTACAACCAAGGAAGGATACGTATTTACGCATCAGAAAGGTCATTGGTTTCTAATCTCCGGCGGCACGGGACGTGTTGAAATCGGCGAAGTGTCCAATAACGCCTGGACGCATCTCGCTATGGTAGTGGAAGATGGAAAAGGCTCTGTCTGGATGAACGGGAAAAAGACCGGGACATTCAAGCCGACCAAAGCCGTGGCTCCTCATTTCTCCATTGCCGTTTCGGAAGAGGGAAAAGAGGCCTTTTACGGTGAAATATATGAAGTAAGATACAGTACATTCGCCACCGGAAAGTTTAATCCCGAATCTGATTTCCTGCTGGATTATAAAAAGATAAAAGAGACAAGCAAACAACGCTTGGCCGAACGCCGTACCTTGGTGCAACAACTGGAACAGGCGAGTGCGGGCAAGAAGATTGTTACAGAGCTCCCCGATGTTCGTCAGGAAAAAGACTGGCTGATCAGTCAGGTAGAAGAACCGGCCTGTTTGTATGTACAGAAATCGAAAGATGGGTTGACATCCAACCTACAGTTGAATAACGGGTTAGTTTCACGTACCTTTTATGTCGGTGAGAATATTGCCTGTGTAGGATATAAGAATCATTCGAATGAGGCTGAATTCTTACGGGCGGTGAAGCCGGAAGCACGTGTTTGCATTGACAGTGTATGGTATGAAGTCGGCGGATTGAAAGGGCAGCCAGAATTGTCTTATCTATTGGATAGTTGGTATACGGAAATGGAGGCTTCCGACCTGGCGTTTACACTGGAGAAAGTGGAAACCGGCCTTCCGCTGATGCGTTATCCATGGACACCGAAATATAATGCCGTTCCGGCAGACTGGCCTGCCAAGGGATTGCGCATGGAGATGACTTTCGTGCCGACTGAAAGTATGGTGGAGGTGAAAGACATACAGGTGAAAGTAAACTATGAAATCTATCAGGGATTGCCTGTGATTGCCAAATGGATTGAGGTGATTAATGAAGGAGAAAAGGAAGTGCTGCTAAATGAGATGGAGTGTGAAGTGCTGGCTGTTAACCAGGACCAGGTGAAGCGTCTGCATGTGGAGAGTGATTTTTCCTTTGCGTTGGTGAATGCGGATATAGAGGGTAGTGCGTTGATGCATTACGCCGGTACCCCCAAGCCTTATCATGTGGGCAGCTCTACTACCAAATGGACGGTTGACAAAGACTACAATACCTGGGCCAGTCATAATCAGGCGGAGGATAAGTTCCTTGGCTTTCCGCATCATAACTTATTACTGAGTAAATTGCCGATGGGACCTTATACGAAAGTAAGCAAAGAGGTTCCCTTCAAATCATATATCACCTTCGAATTGTTGCAGGATAGTGACGACCGCGAACGCCAGTCGCTCGGACATCGCCGGATGTATAAGAAACTGGCTCCGCAGACTACTGAGTCGTTGATTTCTGCTGGCATTACTTCGCACGATGAAACAAAGTTGAAAGCACTGATTGACCAGGCTGCCGAACTGGGACTTGAACAACTGGATATTCAAGCCTGGCCGGGTGTCAGTCATGACAACCTGGATTCGGTTTATGTGCAGTTGTGGCGCCGGGTGGCGACATACGCTAAAGAGCGTGGTATTGTGATGGGAGGCTACGAGTTGCAGGTTGCCTCTCGCGGGCGAGGTGCCGAGGTGGATTGCGTTCATCCGGAAACAGGAAAACCGGGTAGCCTTTTCGGTCAGAGCGTCTGCATTGCCAGTGAGTGGAAAGATACATACTATTCGAAAATGTGGGAGTTTTTCGATAAGACCGGATTTATGACGTATAATATGGATGGACCGTACCACGGTGATCCGTGTGCTTCAACTGTTCATCCTCACCATACGCGGTTGGAAGATTCGCAGTGGCAGCAATGGAAAACGCAGGTAGAGGTTATTCATGAACTGCAACGCCGAGGTATGTATATCCCTATTCCCGACTGGTATTTCCTCAACGGGCAAAACTCAACCGGAATGGGATACCGTGAAGCCAGTGCCAACCTGACTCCGCAACAGCAGCTCTTGTTAGGCCGTCAGTATATCTATGACGGAACCTGGCATAAGATTCCGACTATGGGATGGATGACCTTACAGCTGGTCGGCTTCTATACGAACGATCCGCGCGTAGGCCTGGAGCCTCTTTGCGACAATTTGGATCGCTATGAAGCGCAGTTGATGCAGTTCTTGGGAAGCGGTTGCCATCTGACTATTCGCGGAAATCGCTTGTATGATACGCCGGAGACAAAGCAGATGGTGTCTCGTTGCATCAACTGGTTTAAGAAGTATCGCGACATATTGACTTCTGATATTATCCACGTCAGCCGTCCGACCGGCCGCGACCTGGATTGCATGATGCACGTGAATCCTTTCATCCGTCATAAAGGTATGGTGGTTGTGTTTAATCCGACTGACAGGGATATCACTAAAGAGATGCGTTTGCCTCTGTATTATACGGGCTTGAAAGGCAAGGCTACGGTCACCTCTTCAGACGGAAGCAAACAGAACTTCTCTTTGAACCGGGAAGGTGAATTACTGCTGCCGGTTTCGATAAAGGCGCAGGGTGTGTCCTGGTTCCTGATAGAAGAATAAAGTATAGGTTGATTGAATGAAATAGGGAGATAGATATGAAAAAGTTGTTATGGTTACTGATTGGCGGATGCGTTTGCGGTCTGTTGGCTACAGGATGTAAGGATGCCGCAGATTCGAATAACCGCTATGTAAATAAATGGATTGGTACGGCTTGGGAGGGCAGGGTGTCTCCTGTCGCCTCCGTACCGTTCGGCATGATGCAGATTGGTGCGGATACGCGTCCTTATGGTGCAGGCTATCATTATGACGATCCGACTGTTTTAGGATTTAGTCATCTGCATAAAAGCGGAGGCGGATGTGCCGACTTCCTGGACATCTTGTTTATGCCGTTACCCTTGAATCAGCCGACAGGCGAGGATGAATTGTACTCTAAACAATACCAGGCGGCTTTGTCGCATCAGGAAGAAAAGGCGGAACCGGGCTATTATTCGGTTAAATTGTATGATAGGCAATTGACGGTAGAGTTGACCGCTTCCCGCCGGTGTGGGATACAACGCTACAAGTATGCATCCCTAGGAGAAATGCCGGTAATTGTCGATTTGAAGTATGGTTCTGAAAGTGCTTGTACCATACAAGCCGAGCACGATGTGGATACGGTATATGCCTCTGCGTTTGAGAAGGTCGACCCGTACACGATTCGCGGCTATCGTTTTTCAAATGGCTGGACACCGAAACAACAGGTCTATTTCTATTCTACCTTCTCTTCACCCATCAAAACGTGTGCCTTGTATGTAGACGACCGGCGCGTCGAGGAGACCGCTGCTGCCGAGGGACGCAATGTCAAGGCGCTACTTACCTTTGAAGATGGACAGGGGGAACTGGTAGTCAGAACGGCACTCTCATCGGTGAGCATGGAAGGGGCTGCCGCCAATTTGTTGTCGGAAACGAAAGGAAAGACATTTGAGGATATCAGGGAATCGGCTTTCGATGTTTGGAGCCGTACGTTGGGACAAATCGAGGTAGAGACCGACGACCCGAAGAAGAAAGAGCTTTTTTATACCTCTTTACACAATGTCATGCTGTATCCGTTCCTGTTGTCGGACGTGGACAATCGTTTCAGAGGGCCGGACTGGCAGGTGCATCAAACCGATGGTTTTGATTATTACGGAGGTGTGGTCGGTTTTTGGGATACGTTCCGGGCGGCTTGTCCTTTATTGGCGATGTTGAATCCGGTAGTGGCGAATGATTATATAAAGACGTTGCTGGAGCATTACAAATATGCCGGACAGTTGCCGATATGGACGTTGTGGGGCATTGAGAACTATCAGATGACAGGTATTCATTCGTTGCCGGTGATAGCGAACGCCTATCTGAATGGCATCCGTGGTTTCGATGCCAGGTTGGCGCTGGAGGCTATGGTGGCATCGGCTATGAAAGATACGTGCGGCTCTTCCATGGGCTATTTTGTCGGATTGGAGAACTATAAGAAATATGGATATGTTCCTTGCGATATGGAGATGGAGTCGGTAGCGCGTACGCTGGAGTATGCGTTCGATGATTATGCACTGGCTCGTTTAGCTGAAGCGATTGGTGCACAAAAGGAGGCCGCTTACTTTGCAAATCGTTCGCTCAACTATCGGAATGTGATCGACCCGACCACCTTGTTGGCGCGAGGGCGGCTGAAGGATGGCAGTTGGCGTACGCCTTTCGACCCGTTGGCCTCTTCTCATCGCAGGGATGATTATTGTGAGGGCAATGGTTGGCAGTGGACTTTCTTTGTCCCTCACGATGTGGAAGGACTGGCCGGTTTGTTGGGAGGCAATGAGTCATTGGAGGCACGACTGGATACGCTTTTCGGCATGTCTTCCGAATTGCGCGGAGAGAATGTCTCCGGTGATATTACCGGACTGATCGGGCAGTATGCACATGGCAATGAACCGGGGCATCATACCGTTTATATGTATAACCGGGTAGGCCGTCCAGACAAGACGCAAAAGTATGTCAATCAGGTATTGACAACTCTCTATAATAATACTCCGGATGGTATTTGTGGTAATGAAGATACGGGACAGATGAGTGCCTGGTATGTCTTTAGTTCGTTAGGCTTCTATCCGATGAACCCGGCTTCCGGGCAATATGAACTGGGTGCCCCTTTGTTTCAGAAGGCAACAATTAAGCTCTCTTCGGGGAAAAGCTTTGTTATCAAGGCTAACAACTTGTCGGAAAAGAATATTTACGTAGACAAGGTTTTTCTGAACGGACAGCTTCTGAATCGAACGTATATTACGTTTGACGAGGTGCTGCAGGGCGGCGAGCTTCTCTTTGAAATGAAGGGTGAGGTACCGGTTATTTGATTTATGTAGCAATAATAAGCAATAATAATCCACGAAATAGGCAGCTATTTGCTATTTTAAATGGGGATAGCTGCCTTTATATTTGCGTCATTAAATAAATGTGATACTAATTAATATTTGAACCATGAAAAAGATACTATGCTTTATCTCGATGTTCTGTTTGTGCGGAAATATGTTGTCAGCCAGAGAATATCATGTGTCGGTTAAAGGAAGTGATGCCAATAATGGTGATGCTTCATCCCCTTTCAAAACAATTAACCGGGCTGCTCAGAAGGCTTTGCCGGGAGATACGGTTACGGTTCATAACGGAACTTATCGTGAATGGGTGAATCCACTGAGCGGCGGGGAACGGGAAGGTAAACGTATCCTGTATCGGGTAGCCGATGGTGAAAAGGCTGAAATCAAAGGCTCGGAATTAGTAACGGGCTGGAAAAAAGAGAAGAAAGGCAAAGGCGTATGGAAGGTTGTTTTGCCGAATACATTCTTTGGAAATTATAATCCGTTCAACGACCGTCTGTATGGCGACTGGCTCTGGTCAGAGCGGGTTCACCATACGGGAGATGTTTATCTGAATGATGTTTCACTGTATGAAGAATTTTGTTTGGATAAGGTGTTCGCACCGGATACACTTCGTACGATCCGTGATCCGCAAGGATGTACGAATGTTTGGTTTGCAGAGGTGGACGCTGACAATACAACTATTTATGCAAACTTTGGAAACGTCGATCCGAATAAGGAAACAGTAGAGGTTTCAGTTCGCCCTACCTGCTTCTATCCGACTCGTGAAGGACTGAATTACATCACAATTCGTGGCTTCCATATCAGCCAGGCAGCTACGCAATGGGCTGCCCCGACGGCTGAACAGGTCGGTATGGTCGCTCCTCATTGGAGTAAAGGTTGGATTATTGAAGACAATGTCATCAAAAACTCCCGTAGCAACGGTATTACCTTAGGAAAAGAACGTGCCAGTGGGCATAACCTGGAGTGCAACGATCCACGTTTGGATGGCACATTGCATTATATCGAAGTCATATTTAATACGCTACGCCGTGGTTGGAGCAAGGATAATGTCGGCTCACATATCGTTCGGAATAATATTATTTCCGATTGCGAACAGACCGGTATTTGTGGTAGTATGGGAGCTGCGTTCAGTGAAATATATGGAAATCATATTTATAATATCTTAGTGAAGCAGCAATTTGGCGGCGCAGAAATGGCAGGTATCAAATTGCATGGTGCGATAGATACTTATATTCATCATAATCGGATCCATAAATCCGGTAATTATGGGATTTGGTTGGACTGGATGGCTCAGGGAGCCCGGGTATCATCCAATTTGCTATATGATAATCTGGCTCAGGATTTGTTCTTTGAAGTTTCTCACGGTCCTTACATAGTAGATAATAACATCTCTTTATCGCCACGCACAATACAGGAAAATACTGATGGAGGCGCGTACCTGCATAATATTTTCTCAGGAGATATCAATCGTTTGGACGATCAACGCTATACTCCGTATCATTTGAATCATTCAACTGAGGTGAAAGGTATCCGGACTATTACTGAAGGCGACCATCGCTTCTATAATAATATCTTTATCGGAGGGGAGAACAGTAAGTTGAGATATGGTATGGTGGTGTTCGATGTATCTCAACGGCCGATCTATGCAGACAACAATCTGTTTCTTAACGGAGCCCTGCCTATGACGAATAAAACGCAGGATTGGGTAGAAAAGGCTGTCGATCCGAAACTAAAAGTGGAAGAAACGGCAGATGGAGAAGTGTATCTCGTTAGTGACATTAATCTGCAAGAACTATCTTCTTTCAAAGGGAAAGGAATTGATGCCGACCGCCTTGGTATTACCCAGTTGACCGGATTTCCGTTTGAGAACTTTGACGGTACTCCTTTCTGCTTGGAGAAAGACTATTTCGGTAAGGAACGTTCTACGTCCCCGGTTGTGGGACCGGTAGAAAGTTTACCTTCTTCCAATCGTATAAAAGTGTGGCCTAACTTAAAATAACAGTCAATGTCATATAAGAATCATTTATTTCTGGTGGGCAGCCTGCTTATGGGAGGGCTGCTTACCTGTTGTCAGTTTGATGCGAAACAGGTATCGGATGATAATATCATCCCCGTTTCAACAAACCGAATGCTTAACCCTATCGCCCCTCCGGGGGTATATATTGCTGATCCGGAGGTAAGACAGATGCCCGATGGACGTGTCTATGTCTACGGATCGCGTGATGAACCTGGTAACGCCTGGTGTTCGCGTTCCTATAACGTGCTTTCTTCGTCCGACCTTGTGAACTGGAGTGTGGAACAATTTTCATTTGCTACTGAAGGACCGGGTAAACAAGTGGATTATACCGACAGGATCTTATACGCTCCGGATTGTATTCATCATGGCGGGAAATATTATCTGTATTATTGTTTGGCCGGAGGGGGTGATGATGAAGGTGTGGCTGTTTCCTCTTCTCCTTACGGTCCGTTTAAGGATGGAAAAGTGATAGAGGGCATAAAAGGTATCGACCCGTCCGTGTTCATAGACGATGACGGACAAGCCTACCTGTTTTGGGGGCAGGGGTATGCCAAAGGGGCGAAGTTGAGTAAAGATATGCTTTCGATAGAAGGAGCCGTACACGATAGCTTGCTGACGTATGAAACACATTTCTTCAACGAAGGCAGTTCTGTCCGAAAAAGAAATGGTATTTATTATTTTGTGTATGGAAGTCATTCGCAGCATGGAGAATCCAACTGTGCGACGTTGGATTATGCGACATCAACTTCTCCGTTAGGTCCTTATACTTATAGAGGTGTTATCGTTGATAATTGGGGCAGTGGCCGGAATTTGGTAAATAACCATGGCTGTATTACTGAAATCAACGGTCGGTGGTATATTGCTTATCATCGCCCTACTCATGCAAGTGCGACCATGCGAAAGGCTTGTCTGGAGCCAATCTCTTTCAATCCGGACGGGACGATCCCAAAAGTGGAAATGACTACGCAGGGAATTGGCGGACCTATCTCTCCTTTATACCGGATGGATGCTGCCAGGGCTTGTCTGATGTCTGGTAATGTAATGGTATCCGTACGTCGTCCGGAGAATGATATTCCTGTCGAGTATTTGGCTGCTGTTCGCGATGGCGATCATGCTTATTGGAAATATTATGATTTTACCGGTTCGGATGTCAATCATTTCATATGTAAGACCTGGGGTAAAAACAAAGCAGCTAAGATCGAAATTCACCTGGATAGTCCGGAGGGCGAACTGATCGGAACCAGCGAGTTAGCTCCGATGCAGGGTGAGACGGCGTATGCTATTCATGAAACGAAAATCAAACCGGTGACAGGGAAACATGCACTGGTCTTGGTCTTTAAAGCGGTTGATCCGAATACAAAGGATGTTGATTTAATGAATCTGGAATGGTTCGTTTTTGAGAAGAAGTAATATAAATTTATACTTATATATGAAACGAATTCTACTATTTATTGTACTGGCATTATTTATATCCCGGTCAAACGCACAGATTGCTGCGATAGATGTTGATAAAGGTTCTGAAAAGACGCCGGTAGAGGATATCATAATCGTATTTAAAATGCATTTTGATATCGGATACACGGACTGGGCGGAATCAATCCTTCAGAAATATACTACTTCTATGATGGATGAGACACTGCATTCTGTAAATGTAACAAATAAATTACCACGGGAAGAGCAGTTTGTATGGACTCTTCCCGGTTGGCCTATGAAATATATTCTGGAAAATGTATCGGCAGACTGTAAGCCGGGTATTGAGGCTGCCTTAAAAGAGGGTCGTTTCAGGGTACATGCGCTTCCTTTTACCTTTGAGACAGAATCGAGCGATCTGGAAACGCTTGTACGCGGAATGTCATATTCTTCCAATATCAACCGGACGTATGGACATCCGCTGACAAGAGGGGCAAAACTGACTGACGTTCCCAGTCATTCCTGGATTTTACCAACACTGCTGACACAGGCAGGAGTAAAGATTTTACATATCGGATGTAATCCGGGGTCAGTTTCTCCGGAACTTCCGACATTGTTCTGGTGGGAAGGTCCTGACGGCTCCCGGTTACTGACGTTTAACTGGGCTGAATATTATGGATCAGGTGTTTTGCCGCCTGAAGGGTGGAAACATAAAACATGGTTAGCCATGATCCATACACATGAAAATACCGGAGCTCCGAAACCGGAAGAGGTTGCGGCTGTATTGGAAGAAGCCCGTAAGAAAGTGCCCGGAGCCAGGGTCAGGATAGGACAACTGGAAGATTTTTACGATACATTGATGAAAGAAAATCCATCTATTCCTGTGGTACGCGGAGATATGCCCGACACCTGGATTCATGGTTATATGTCGATGCCCAAAGAGGTGAAGATCAACAAATCGATGCAACGTCTGATCTATAATGAAGAGACCTTGAACACGTTGCTGAAAGGCTGGAACGTAAAAGCTGAACCTGTGAAACCGTATGTCGACAAGGCTGTTGAACAGTCGGTATTATTTGACGAACATACTTTCGGACTGGCAATCAGCCACGGTCACCAGGCTTTCTGGAAATATGGCGATCCGTTTGTAATAGATCGTGCGAAAGGTGCTTATGATTTTATTGAAGAATCATGGAATGAAAAGGCTAACCGGGTACATCGGTCGAAACAATATCTTATCCCCTCTTTGCGTAAAGACATGCGTAATCTGGCCAATGCCGTAGAAGGGGATGGGCAGAAGGTGGTGGTATATAACCCGTTACCCTGGAAACGTTCGGGTGTCGTTTCCTTGTTTATGGATGTGTATCAGAAGAAATTTACTGTTTATGGATTGAAAGACGAACAGACCGGTGAGGTCATTCCTGTTTACATTGAGGGTAACTATCTCTCATTTACCGCTCGTGATGTACCTACTTTGGGATATAAAACATATTCGGTGATAACTGAACCTGTTTCGGAAAAGGCTCATACCATTCGTGTCGATCAGGCAGAAAATGTTATTGAGAATCCCTATTTCAAAGTCGTTATTTCACCGGAAAACGGTGCCCTGTTGTCTGTTTGGGATAAGAAACGGCAACAGGAGATGGTCGATACCGGCAATGAATACAGCTTTGGTGAGTTTATTCATGAGAAATTTGGTAATGAAGAGATCGAACGATATAACAAGGCATACGTTAAACCGGGTCATCACGGTTGGGCAGATCCTGAGATGGGACGTCCGGTCGATCCGGCTTTAAAGTATGAAAAGATAAAAGGTAGAGCTTTACGGATTATTTATAATCAAACAGTACACTCAGTGGAAGCCACAGCCTTCTGCCGTACCAGCCGTGGTGAAGATTATACCTTGACCTATACGCTTTATGAAGATTCTCCTTACCTGGAAATCTGTTGGGGGATGCAGAACAAGCGAGCCGATATGCAACCGGAAGGCGGATGGCTGGCATTTCCATTCAATGTCTCTCAGCCGACTTTCCATTTAGGACGTACGGGGGCTGTTGTTAATCCGGCTACGGATTTTATAAAGCGGTCTAATCATGATTATTATTTTCTGAATACGGGGATGGCTGTTGTCGACCCGAAAGGAAAGGGATTCGGATTGAATACTCCGAATGCTCCGGCAGTCAGCCTGGATCGCCCGGGGTTGTATCGTTTTACCGGTGACTTTATTCCTCAAAGAGCGAATGTGTTTGTCAATCTGTTCAATACCCAGTGGGGAACAAACTTTACAGAGTGGGTGGAAGGTGCCCTGTCGGCGAAGGTCTATTTATGGTCGGTCGATGAATATAAAAATGAGCCTTCACTGATTACTCCGACAGAAGAAACACGTGTGCCTCTTATGGCTGTTTACCGGGAAGGGAAAGGTGGCGAACTGCCTGTGTCGGCAGAAGGAATACAGTTGTCGAAGAAAGGAGTTCTGGTTACAGCCTTCGGGGCCAATACGGACGGAGACGGAGAAGTCCTACGTGTCTGGGAACAGGCAGGGGATGCGGGTGAATGTGTGATCACATTACCTGATTGCGGTTATCGTACGGCTCAGTATTGTAATTTGCGTGGAGAACGTCAGGGAAAATCCTTTCCTGTAAAACAAAATAAAATAGCTATTAACTTGAAGGCTTACCAGCCGTTATCATTAATTCTGGAGAAATAAGCAAATGAAATTCAATAAGTGTGTTTTTATATGTATTAGTCTTTTTGTATGCTCTGCTTTTATGCAGAACTTGTCGGCAGAACCTTCCGGGAGGAAGGTTCATGCTGATAAGAAAATTCCGCAGCTTTCAGAGAAAGAAAGCTGGTTACCGGTAGTGAAGGATATAACTAAAAATATCCGTTTGCTGGAGTGTTCTTACAATGAAGCCGAGTTAAAGCATTGTGAAGAGATCATTTCGTCTTCTGCCTGGGAGGTACGGACCGAACAGACAATGGCTAATGGAGGCAAACTGTATACTTTTTCTTTTACAGCCAGACGGGATATGAAAGATGCCGGCGTGGCAGTGGCATTCGACCGGTATGGCTGGACAAGTGATAATTATGTGATGATCCCTTCTTCCGTTTATAATGGTAACAGGCAACGTATTGTCAACCGTTCGTATGCTACAGGGCTCGATAAGACAGATTATAACCGGAAGGATCTGGCTCTGACTTCCAATCCGATTCCGCAGCTTTCTCCTGAGTTCGGAGCTTCCTCCCGTTTGGAGGTCAATGTCAGTAATGCGGCGACTCCGGCCATGACGATGCTGGAACGGGGGAAGAAGTCCGGAACGATTTTACTGACCGACCAGGGTATCGAATGGAATAAGCAATTATTGGATCATGCCCTGATCGTTGAAGAAACACCGGATCGCAGTATTGCCTCTTTTGTCATCAGTGCTCCGGGAGTGCGGGAACGTAAACCGGAATTTATCGGTTTCAGTAAAAGTCCCGACCGGGGAATACAGGTGAAGAAAGGAGACAAAATCGTTATACGGGTTACCGAGATCACTTTTCCCTGTGAAGATGTTCCGGAATTGCTGACCCGCTTTATGAAAGATCGTAAACTGCATACTGCCGGGGAAGCTCCCCGTAATCTGATGCCGATGAGCGAAGTACTGGCACGTATGGTACGGAATATCGATGATCGCTATTATGTGGGTGACCAGTGGGAATATTACTGCCCCGAGAATGCCGACTGGATCTCTTACGGCTGGATTGGCGGTCTGATGAATACCTATCCGATGCTGGCTTTAGGCGATGAGGAGCATTTACGGAAAGTGAAAAATACGTTCGACTTCGGACTGCCGCGTGCAAAAGGAAAAAGCGGTTACTATTATGATGTTCTCGGATCGGACGGGAAAGTCTTATACCGTGATGCGGCGGTCAACAATCCGGGAATCGGCCTGACCCGTAAAAACGGCGATGTGCTTTACTGGATGGTCAAACAATTTATGTTATTGAAGGAACAGGGGAAAGCCAATGCCATCGATACCGGTTGGGAAACGAATGTGCGTCTGTTGGCAGATGCCTTTGTCAATACCTGGAAAAAAGAGGGAACATGGGGTAATTATCTGGATGTGGAAACAGGCGACGTAGCTGTATATAATACGACGAGCGGAGCAATGGCAGTGGCCGGACTGGCTCTGGCTTCCGAATATTATACTAATCCTTCTTATCTGGAAGTAGCCTGCGAAGCTGCTGCTGACTATTACGATAATTTTGCTTTAGTCGGCTTTACCTCCGGAGGTTGCGGTGATATCCTTCAAAATGCAGACTCCGAAACGGCGGTTGCTCTGCTTACTTCTTTAATGACACTTTATGAAGTGACAGGGAAAGAACAATATCTAAAACAATCAGCCGATCTGGCAAATCTATGTGCTACCTGGACAGTCTCTTTCCCTTACCGTCTGCCGGAAGATACCCCATTGGCAAAACTGGGGGCCAATCTGACTGGTGCCGTTTGGGCAAGTACGCAGAATAAGCATGGAGCTCCGGGTTTTTGTACGCAATCAGGAGATGCCTTGTTCAAATTATATCGTTCTACCGGCGATGTTTCTTATGCGGAATTACTCCGTGACGTGATTCATGCCCATGCAGAAGGCATACAACCCAATGGAAAGATTACAGAACGTCTGACTTATTGTGATGCCGACAGCCGTGGTTCTCGCGGAGACGGCGGCAAGACTGGTTGGAACGAAACAAACGGTGCTATGATGGCATTGGAAATCCCGGGTATTTATGTGCGGACAGATCTCGGTTCCCTTTATGTATTTGACCATGTAGAAGCGAAGGTAATCAAACAGAACAAGAAACAGTTAGTCCTGCAAATTACGAACCCGACTGCTTACGATGCTACTGTCACCCTTTTTGCTGAGAATGCAGAAGATGCTGCCCGTCCGCTGGGCGACAATGCCTTCCTCGGGTGGAAAGATAAAGTGACCGTAAAGGCAGGTAAGTCCGTAAACTATAAACTAAAAACAAATTGATAACAACCCTTATGACAGAATATAAGAAAGTCCTTTCATTGTGTGCCGCCTCTTTGCTTCTTTTCAGTTGTACGACCGAAAAGACCTGGGATTTCAATACTGACTATTTCAGTATTGGCGTGAATGACAAGGGATATATAACCAGTATGAAAAATACGACAGTATCACCGGCCCGCGAGTTCAGCCCAACTGACAAACCCTCTCCGTTGATGTCGTTATACGATTCTGAGAAAAGGGTGTTTTACACACCGCAAAGTGCCGTTTTCAATGACGCAACTCAGTGTTTTACGTTGGAATATCCGAACGGCTCTGTGGCCGAAGTCGCATTGCAGCCTAATAGTAAATATTTCAAACTGACATTAAACAGCTTAGAGCCGAGAAACGGTATCGATGCGATCCAATGGGGAAGCTATTATACAAACATCACCAACCTGTTAGGTGAAATTATCGGAGTTGCCCGTGATACCAGCGATGTGGTGAATTACAGTATCGGTGTGCTCGCTCTCGACGATAATACATTAGGCGGTACACCCGATATCGAAGGCGATGCCGCCCCTTTCCAGTACATCATTCACACGCCCGATAAAGAACGTTACCCCTTACCGGACAGCCTGCATGAAGGACAGGTGTTTACCCTGGGAGGGAATGGCATCAGCGATGTGGCTTTCTACGCCAATAAGGAACCTTATTACCGGATCATGTACGGAAATGCAGCTTTGGTGGATAGCCTGGGACGCATTTACCTGAATTATCAGTCGAGGGACCGTAGTAAACCGCGCCAGGTCTTTTATTCCCTGATCCCGAACATGCCGGCAAATATACCGAACCATATCGATGTGGAACCTATACCGGGTGTCGATTTTATCGGCTCTTCCGTCGCTTTATGGGGTAGTCCGGACAGCACGGCGCTGTTGGATGTCATTCAACATATTGTCCTCTCGGAAGGATTGCCTTATCCGACCGTAAAAGGAAAATGGATCAAGGATCCGGCAGCTTTTAGTCCGGATGTAATGACCAGCGGTAACCGTTACGACAGCATTATTTCGTATACCGCCCGGTTAGGTTTCCCTGCCATCCATGCCTACGACCAGGGATTTTTACGTCCCGACCGTGCCAACGAAGGGTATCTGGACGGAAAAGCTCAGACAAAGAAGCCTTTCCGTTTTAACTCAGGAAATAAATCACATCGTGAATTTGCCGATCTGGCGGCATCACAAGGATTGATGCTGGGACGTGTCTGCATCACCAACTCGCTGGCACCGGGAACAAAGGATGCCAGCCCTGTCCCCAGCGACAGCCTGTGTTATCAGCAGAAACGCACTTTGATGAAAAGTATTACAGCCCAGGATACGCTGATTGTGGTCGATGATCCGAAATACCTGGAAGAAATAGCCAGTTGGGAAGGTCATTGCAAAGAATTGAATATTATAAAAATAGGAAAGGAATTGATCCATTACCTGGGAGTTTCCGAAACGGCTCCTTATACATTGCAAAATGTAACCCGTGGATATTGGGGTACGCAGGCCACGAGTCATGAGGCTAATGAACCTGCCTATAAATTGCAGGTGACCATTAATTACGGTTATGACGGATTGATTCCGAACCTGGCCCTTCAGGATAAGATTGCCGAATATTATGCAGAGGTGGCTGCCCATAGCGGTCTGACCCTTTATGATTTCGACGGACAGGAATTCCTGTTCAACAACGGCCATGGTTATTATTCAGCCAAACGTTTCTTCCGTAAACTATTTGAAAGGGCAAAAGAACTGGATGTCCCTTATATCCGTTTCTCCGGTGCCACCTTGTCGGAAGGTTCCTGGCATTACCAGAGCGTCTGGAATGTGGGCGGCGGACGTAACCTGTATGATATCGATACCCGCGAGTGGGGAAGTGCGACCAGTCAGGGAAAAGACCTGCGCGATGTGACCTATTCGAATTATTATCCGGTTTCATTCGGCGGTAATTTTGCGATCAAAGATACTTCTACCGTAGAACAATATGAACATGTGCAGGCTATCTCAGTCGGCTACGGTGCAACCTATTTCCTGGCAATCAACCAGGAAGATGTAGAAAGTTGCCCGCAGAAAGACGAGATATTCAAAGCGATCCGTACCTGGGAAGATGCCCGCAGGGCGAATGCTTTCCCCCGGCAGCTGAAGAAACTTCTCAGGGACCCGTCCTACGACTGGAGGCTGGAGGCCGGTGTAGACGGAAATACCTGGACGCTGTACCGCCTTGTCAATGGCGATAAGGTAGAATCGTTTGTTTTACGAAGAGCGGAAGGGTATTGAAAGTATGCGAGCTTATTGTATGTAGGATGATTACATATAGATATTGTTTGTAAGACAGTATATGTTGCTGTTTTTCTTGTATATCTACTTGCTAATCTGTATATTTGTTCCCGTAAATACCTGGAAAACTCAATCTTTATATGTGATAAATACAAGAAGTATGAAAAAGTTATTGCTAACCTTGCTGGCTGTACCTCTTTGGGTAAGTTGCCAGGACTCTCACCAGATCGAAGCTAAAATAGCCCAGTCTCCGAAAACGTTTTGTAATCCGGTTAACCTCAATTACCGGTTTATGAAAATAGATGGAGGCGAGGGGATTCGGGAAGCTGCCGATCCGGTTGTAGTAACCTTCAAAGAGAAACATTATCTGTGTGCATCCAAGTCGTCAGGTTACTGGTATTCGGATGATTTTACTAATTGGAAACATGTTTTTATAACCGATTCCGTGCTGCCCATCGAGGATTATGCACCGGGGCTTTTTATACACAATGACTACCTGTATTATGTGGGCTCCACGCATGGAAAAGGAATGTTGTACCGTTCATCCGCTCCGGAAAAAGGAGAGTGGGAACCGGTGAAGGAAATCTGGTCTTTCTGGGACCCTGCTTTTTATGTGGAAGGGGATAATTTGTATATGTACTATGGGTGTTCGCCTGTCGACCCTATCTATATGCAGGTACTGGACCTGAATACATTGGAAGCAAAAACAGAAGTGATCACTTGTTTTAATAGCGATAAGGAAAATCATGGTTGGGAACGGACAGGGGAACTGAACGAACTTCCCCGTCGTCCTTATATCGAAGGAGCCTGGATGACAGCCCATCAAGGCAAGTATTATTTACAATATGCTGCTCCGGGAACCGAATGGAAGTCGTATGCGGATGGTGCTTATGTCAGTGCATCTCCTACCGGTCCGTTTACCTATATGGAAAACAGTCCGGTTTCGTATAAACCGACCGGATTTATCGGTGGTGCCGGACATGGCTGTATGTTTACGGTCGGTAACGAAAACTATTGGAAAGCGGCAACCAACTCGATCTCTGTCCGTCATATGTTTGAACGGAGGGTTTCTTTCTTCCCTGCCGGTTTCGATAAGGATGGTTACCTGTATACGAATACTTATTTAGGAGATTATCCGATGTATCTGCCCGGAGGTAAAGAGCAGACAGCCGGAAGTTATCAGCCTGGCTGGATGTTGCTTTCCTATAAGAAACCGGTCACAGTCTCTTCTTCACTGGATGGTTATCCGGCAGAGAATACGGTGGATGAAGATTCCCGCACGGCATGGGTTGCCGCATCGAATAAAGCAGACGAATGGCTGCAGGTCGATTTACAGAATCTCTCTTCCATTCAGGCAATACAGGTGAATTTCGACGAATACGGAGCGAACCAGCGAGGCTTTGTTCCGGATGTTTACCAGAGTTATTTGATCTCTGCTTCTGCTAATGGCAAAGACTGGTATCCGGTGGTAGATTACAGCACTAAAAAGACAGATACTCCTCATGACTATATCGAATTCGAGGCTCCGTTTAAGGCACGGTATATCAAATTGCAAAATAAAGAATATACAGTCTCGTCGAATCTTTCCGTCCGTGATCTGAGAATCTTCGGTAACGGCCTGGGTAGTAAGCCGCGTGCAGTGAATGACTTTACAGTGAAACGGGATCTTACCGATCCGTGTAGGGTACGTCTGAGTTGGAATGAAGTGCCGCATACCCAAGGGTATATTGTTCGTTATGGTGTGGCGGAAGATAAACTGTATAACAATTTCCAGGTAATGGGAGACACTACCCTGGAAATAGGAAGCTTGAATCAGGGTGTTACTTATTATTTTACCATAGATACTTATAATGAGAATGGCGTTACTCAAACGTCGCAGGTGGAAGTTTGCCAATAATAGCAGAATAGAAAACAAAAGATCGAAGAATGAAAAGATTGATTTTTACGGTGATGTTATTGCTTCCCGGCCTTTGGATGGGAGCTCAGTCACAGCGGGAAAAAGAGTTGTTGAATCAAGATTGGCTTTTTGCTAAAGGACATGCGGCTAATCCGGAAAAGGATTTTAATTACGGACAGGCACTGTCGTTTTCAAAGGTGGCTTTTCTGCAGGAATCGACCTTATTGAATGCAGACCAGGAGTCGCGTCTGTCTATTCCTCATACACAGAAGTTTGATGACAGTACGTGGGAGAAGATCTCTTTGCCACATGACTGGGGAATGGCATTGGATTACAGCAAGGAACAGTTTAAGGTGAAAGGATATCGTAAACTGGGTGGACGTTCGCCCGAAAATAGTGTGGGCTGGTACCGGAAACGGTTCACTCCCGAACTGGTGAAAGGAGACCGTTATACGCTGGAGTTTGAAGGTATATTCCGTGATGCCCAGGTGTGGATGAACGGCATTTATCTGGGACGTGGTGAAAGCGGTTATGTCCCTTTGGTATTCGATGTGACTGAATGCCTGAATTATGAACCGGATGCAGAAAATGTGATATCCGTACGTGTAGATGCAACCCATTCTGAATTATGGTCGTACGAAGGTGCCGGTATCTACCGGAATGTATGGTTGACCCGTACGGCTCCCGTGCATATCCCGCAATGGGGAACATTTGTCACCAGCGAAGTGGATCTGCAGAAGAAAGAAGCCCGTGTGAAGGCTCAGATAGAAGTTACTAATCAGAGTGGAAATACATCGAATGTCATTGTAAGGAATACTATAGTAGACAATCAGGGTAAAGAGATAGCCAGTGCAGATGCACAGGTTTCCGTGAAATCATTGGAGACGGAAGAAGTCGGGACATTTATGAATGTACCGGATGCCCGTTTATGGTCATTGAAGACTCCGACTCTTTATACATTGCATACAGATATTGTTGCAGATGGAAAAGTCGTAGACAGTTACGATACCTCTTTCGGAATCCGGAGCATCCGTTTCGATGCCAACGAAGGTTTCTTCCTCAATGGCGAACGTGTCCAGATCCAGGGCGTATGTTGCCATCAGGACCATGCCGGCGTAGGTATTGCAGTTCCGGATCAGCTGAATGCGTGGCGAATCGCCCGTCTGAAAGAATATGGAGTGAATGCATATCGTGCATCCCATAACCCTCCGACAACGGCTGTGTTGAATGCCTGTGATACACTGGGTATGCTGGTCATGGATGAAATGCGTGTATTGAGTTCCAGTGATGAAGGATTGAATCAGATGAAGACTGTGATTCGTCGCGACCGTAACCATCCGTCCATTATCATTTGGTGTCTTGGAAACGAAGAACCTGCGATACAAGGTACGGAAAAGGGGCGTATGATCGTTGAGCGCATGAAAGCCGTCCAGCGCAAACTGGACCCTTCCCGTCCGTGTACGGCGGCGATGAACGGTAGCTGGGGGGAAGGTTTCACCTATGCTGTCGATGTACAAGGATCAAACTATTATAAGATAGGTAATATCGACGCAGTGCATGAGAAATTTCCGAACCTGCCTTGTATCTTCACAGAAGAGGCAAGCACGGTTATGACACGCGGTATCTATGAAACGAATGCCGCCAAAGGTTTCCATCAGGCTTACGACCGCGATCATCCGGGATGGGGTGCCCGTGCGCAGGAATGGATGCGTTATGTAGATGCACGTAAATTTGTGGCCGGTGCCTTTGTCTGGACCGGTTTCGATTACGGGGGCGAGTCGGTAGCACATTACTGGCCGGGCGTGGTGTCTCATTTCGGTATTCTGGATTATTGCGGTTTCCCGAAAGATGCTTTCTGGTATTATAAAGCCTGGTGGACCGAAGAACCGGTGTTGCACGTGCTTCCTCATTGGAATGGAATCGGAACCGATTCGGTCGATGTACATCTGTATACCAATTTGGATGAGGTGGAACTGTTCCTCAACGGTAAAAGCCTGGGTAAAAAGACTGTTGAGAAGTTCGATATTCCTGCCTGGCGTGTTAAATATGCTTCGGGTAAGCTGTTGGCTAAAGGAAAGAAGGACGGAAAGAAATATACAGAGTTGGTAGAAACTACCGGAAAGCCGGCTTCCCTGCAACTGGTCAGTGAAAATGGCTCAGCTATCCAGGGGGACGGCAATGACGTGGCAATTATCACCGTAAAAGTCTTGGATGCCAAAGGTCGTGTAGTGCCGACTGCCGAAAATGGAATTCATTTCGATGTCCGTAACGGCAAGATCCTGGGAGTGGGTAACGGTCATCCTTCCAGCCACGAGCCGGATGTTTTCCCCGCAGGCAGCGATGTACATAGGAATGCTTTCGGAGGATACGCCCAGGTACTTGTTTCCAGTGACCGTTCAGGACAACCAATTGAACTGACTGCCGTATCGGAAGGACTGAAAGAGAGCAAAATCATTGTCGAAGTAACAAAATAAAATAGATAATCTCATGAAAAATAAACTGAAAAGTATCGTTTTACTGGCCGTTGTCTATTTGAACGGTTTGGTAGCACAGACGTATGAGTATCCGTTCCGGAATCCGGATCTTCCATTGGATGTACGTGTACAGGATATTATTTCCCGTCTCACTCTGGAAGAAAAAGTTCAGTTGATGAAACACGCTGCTCCGGCGATTCCCCGCTTAGGTATACCGGCTTATAACTGGTGGAATGAAGCGCTTCATGGCGTAGCCCGTACAAAGGAAAAGGTGACTGTTTTCCCGCAGGCGATCGGTATGGCTGCCACCTTCGACACGGAGGCTTTGCAACTGATGGGGGATATGACCTCTTCGGAAGGCCGTGCCCTCTTTAACGAAGATTTGAAAGCAGGAAAGACCGGAAGTATTTACCGTGGACTTACCTATTGGACTCCGAATATCAATATCTTCCGTGATCCCCGCTGGGGACGTGGTCAGGAGTGTTACGGCGAAGATCCTTATCTGACAGGTAAGATGGGAACGGCTATTGTCCGTGGTTTGGAAGGTAGTGATTCTCACTATCTGAAAGCAGTAGCTTGTGCCAAGCACTATGCCGTACATAGCGGGCCGGAAGGTAATCGGCACTATTTTGATGCACGAACCTCTTTGTATGATTTATGGGATACTTATCTGCCGGCTTTCCGCGAACTGGTGATGAAAGCGAAAGTACATGGGGTGATGTGTGCTTACAATCGGCTGGAAGGACAACCTTGCTGTGGCCACAATGAGTTGTTACAGGATATTCTTCGTAACCAGTGGAAATTTGATGGTTATGTGACTTCCGACTGTTGGGCTGTAAAGGATTTTGCTCATCATCATAAAACGCATAGCAATGATATAGATGCTGTAGCAGATGCTGTACTGAAAGGAACTGATCTGGAGTGTGGTGATTTGTATCAGAAACTTCAGCAAGGTGTTCAGCAAGGCATTATTTCGGAGAAAGATATTAATGTCTCTTTGGCTCGTCTTTTCAAAATACAGTTTAAGTTGGGTATGTATGATCCGGCTGACCGCGTACCGTATGCTACGATCGGGCGTGAAGTGATCGAATGCGATGCGCATAAGGCACATGCTTACAAGATGGCGCAGGAGTCGATGGTCTTATTGAAGAATAATAAGAATATACTTCCACTGAACGCGTCTAAGATTAAACGAATTGCTTTAATCGGTCCGAATATGGATAATGGCAGTACACTGCTGGCCAATTATTTCGGTGTTCCAAGTGAAATCATAACCCCGTACAAGAGTTTGAAGAAACGTTTTGGTAATACGATTCAGATCGATACGCTGACAGGTGTCGGTATTGTTCAGAAACTGGAAGGTGCCCCCTCTTTTGCCCAGGTGGCTGCTCAGGCTAAGAAAGCAGACATTATCATCTTTGTTGGCGGTATCAGTGCTGACTATGAAGGAGAGGCGGGTGATGCCGGAGCAGCCGGTTACGGTGGTTTTGCCAGCGGTGACCGTACAACGATGAAGTTGCCTTCTGTTCAGACAGAACTGATGAAAGAGTTGAAGAAGACGGGCCGTCCGTTGATTCTGGTCAATATGTCCGGTTCCGTTATGAGCTTCGACTGGGAGAGCCGCAATGCAGATGCTATCCTCCAGGCCTGGTATGGCGGACAAGCTGCCGGTGATGCTATCACCGATGTTCTTTTCGGTGACTATAACCCGGCTGGCCGTATGCCGTTGACTACCTATATGAATGATGAAGATCTTCCGGATTTCGAAGATTATTCGATGGCGAACCGTACGTATCGTTATTTTAAAGGCGATGTTCGTTATCCGTTCGGTTATGGCTTGAGCTATACTACATTCGCTTATCAGCCGTTATCGAATGCTTCTGTCGTGAAAACCGGCGAAAGCATCCAGGTGACGACAACAGTGACCAATACCGGTAAACGGGATGGTGATGAAGTGGTTCAGTTGTATGTCTCCCATCCTCAGAACGGAAATACCCGTGTCCCGCTACGTGCCTTGAAAGGCTTCAAACGTATTCATCTGAATAAAGGCGAAAGTCAGACAGTTACTTTTACGCTTTCCCCGGAAGAGTTGGCATTAGTAGATGACAAAGGAAATCTGGTTCAGAAAGAAGGTCCGGTAGAATTATATATCGGCGGAGGCCAGCCTTATAAATCGGAAGGAAGTTTCGGTGAGTTGAAGATTGAGGGCGAACAGTATGTCGTATATTAAAAATATAAATATAGTAGTTAGTTTTGCTGTTAGCCTGTTGCTGATCGGATGCGATCGTCAACAGGCTAATGCCTTACAGGAGTAGGGTGAGATTGAGATTTTGGGCTTGCGGGTGTATTGGCTAATTTTCATATCTGTTTTCTGCCAGTTCCTGCAAGCTCTTTCTTTGTTATATCTTGGAAGTATGTTATATTTGTCCTTTGAAGAAACTGTACTACCATGATTATTAATGAAAAAACATTCGAAGAAGTATATAATGACTATTTTGAAATTATCTGCCGCTTCTTGAATTACTATACCCACGATTATCAGGAAATAGAGGGGGTAGTACAGGATGTTTTTGTCAGTTTGTGGGAGAACTATGAAGGAAAAGAAATAGCATACATCAAGACCTTTTTATATAACAGTGCCCGTAATCGGATGCTGAACTATCTGCGTGACGAAGATAATCATGCTGCCATATTGGAAAAGTGGGCCCGCATCGAATTAGAGAAAAATGAGTCGGTCGATTGTATAGATCGTGAGTTATTCTATCAATTGCTACAGGCTGCCGTTGAATCTCTGCCGGAAAAATGTAGGGAAATCTTTATCCTGGGCCGGGAAGAACGGTTAAGCTACAAAGAAATAGCACAAGTAAAAGAAATATCTGTTAAAACAGTTGAGAATCAGATGGGGATTGCTTTAAAGAAGATACGGGAATCGCCGGGGAATACTGGCCCGTAATGGTCAGGTCCGAGATGGTGTGGCCATTGCCC
>OGPA01000049.1_pt1 | contig 133400 bp, 112 predicted proteins | sample 1552841 | NCBI WGS metagenome assembly OGPA01 (sample SAMEA2579916, study PRJEB22360) | human gut metagenome
GAAAAATATTTGTCACAACTTTTACAGGAAAATAATTTTTAATGCGTCTGCCCTGTAGAAGGACGGAAAGCTTTAAAGATACAAAATTAAATAGAAAAAAGTAACTATATATAACTCTTTTACCTGAAGGAATACAAAATAAGTTTGCTTTTCAACAAACATTCATCCGAATGTATTATCTTTGTTTTAGTTTAACTGACCTAATCTCATGAGAAGAAAGACCTTTTTACTACTATGCATCGCATTTATCACACTGTTTATCGGCATCTCCCCTCTTCAAGCCGGTCATTATTACTATAAGCAAATCTCACTAAAAGACGGACTGCCTTCTACCGTACGATGCATCTTAACGGATGAACAAGGTTTTGTATGGATTGGAACCCGCTCCGGACTGGGACGATATGACGGACATGAACTTAAAAAGTATGTCCATCAGTCAAACAACCCTCATTCCATTCCTCACAATTTAATCTACCAGCTGATAGAAGATGTACAAAACAATATATGGATTCTGACAGATAAGGGAGTGGCACGTTATCAGCGGCAAAGCGATGACTTTCTTATACCGACTGATGAAACAGGAAATAATATCATCGCCTATTCCGTCTGCCTGACTGATGATGGAGTGTTATTCGGTTCGAAAAATAAAATCTTTTTCTATAATTATCAGGATGCCACTTTCCGCCTCCTGCAAACGTTTGACCTAGAGCCCAATTATAATGTGACTCTGCTAAGTCTATGGGATAAACGAACATTACTTTGTTGTAGTCGCTGGCAAGGACTACTCCTGCTCGACCTGAATACCGGAAAATGCCGCCGTCCTCCTTTCGATTGCGGAAAGGAAATAATGAACGTACTCATAGACTCACAAAAAAGAATCTGGGTAGCCCCTTACAACGGAGGGCTGAACTGCCTGACACACGACGGTAAACTACTGGCTACATATACTACCCACAACTCTTCTCTAAGTAACAATGTTGTACTAAGTCTCGCCGAACGGGAAGGAGAAATCTGGATTGGAACAGACGGAGGAGGCATTAATATTCTCGACCCGGAAACCGGACATTTTTCTCTGCTGGAACATGTGCCCGGAAGTGACAACTATTCACTTCCCGCCAACTCTATCTTATGCCTATACAACGACCACAACAACAATATATGGGCAGGCAGCATCCGCAACGGACTAATCAGCATCCGGGAAGTTTCCATGAAAACATATACAGACGTACCACCCGGCAACGACCGGGGACTTAGCAACAATACCGTTCTAAGTCTTTTCCAGGAATCTCAAGATCAAATCTGGGTAGGCACGGACGGAGGAGGTATCAACAACTTTAATCCGCTCACAGAGAAATTTACTCATTATCCCTCAACCTGGGAAGACAAAGTTGCCTCTATCTGTCAGTTTACTCCCGGTAAATTATTAATTTCTATTTTCTCACAAGGGGTATTTATTTTCAATCCGGCAACTGGAGAAAAACAACCTTTCACCATTGTCGACGCTGAAACAACAGCACTCTTATGCAATCGAGGCAAGGCTGTAAATCTACTCCGGAACACTCATCACAGCATTCTGTTCCTTGGAGAACATATCTATATATATGATTTGAATACACGTACTTTCAGTACGGCTATAGAACAGGAAGAACAAGATATTATCGGTGCTCTCCTGCCAATCGGCAATTATAGGAACACCACTTATCTAAATGATACGAAGCACATATATGAACTGGACAACCATACAAACCGGCTGAAAGCCCTATACAGATGCTGGAAAGACACGACCATCAACTCCGTTTCAAGAGACGAAGAGGGAAACTTCTGGATTGGGAACAATTACGGATTGGTACACTACAATCCCGCCACCAAAATACAGACTCCGATCCCGACCTCTCTATTTAGTGAAATCACTTTGATCGTATGCGACCAGCAAGGAAAAGTATGGATAGGAGCTGACAGTATGCTTTTCGCTTGGCTTATCAAAGAAAAAAAGTTCGTTCTATTCGGCGAATCAGACGGCGTAATCCAGAACGAATATCTTTCCAAACCCCGCCTGTTAAGTATGCAGGGAGACGTCTATATGGGTGGAGTAAAAGGTTTACTGCACATTAACTGCAAAATACCATTAACAACTTCTGAACTTCCCCAACTCCAATTATCCGATGTCATCATCAATGGAGAATCCGTGAATAACGAATTAACCAATCGCCCAACAGGGATCTCCGCTCCCTGGAACAGTAATATCACTATCCGGATCATGTCGAAAGAGAAGGACATTTTCCGACAGAAAGTGTACAGATACCAGATAGAAGGGCTGAATGACCAGCAAATCGAATCATACAATCCCGAACTGGCTATACGTTCACTTCCTCCGGGAAGTTATAAGATTATGGCTTCATGTACAGCTAAAGATGGCAGTTGGATTCCCAGTCAGGAAGTACTGGAACTAACCATTCTCCCTCCCTGGTATCGGACATGGTGGTTTATTCTTAGCTGTACCGTTCTTACTGCTGCCGCTATTATTGAAACTTTCCGAAGAACTCTAAGGCGTAAGGAAGAAAAACTGAAATGGGCAATGAAGGAACATGAACAACAGGTATATGAAGAAAAAGTACGTTTCCTTATTAATATCAGTCATGAGTTGCGCACACCTTTAACGCTCATACACGCACCGCTTAGCCGGATACTGAAATCGCTTTCTGCCGAAGATACACAATATTTACCTATAAAAGCAATCTATCGCCAGTCACAGCGAATGAAAAACCTTATTAATATGGTACTCGATGTACGCAAAATGGAGGTTGGGGAAAGTAAATTGCAGATACAGCCGTATGCTCTCAATCAATGGATTGAACATGTATCCCAAGATTTCGTCAGCGAAGGTGAAGCTAAAAACGTCCGTATCCGCTATCAGCTTGACCCACAGATCAATACTGTAAGTTTCGATAAAGATAAGTGTGAGATTATTCTAAGCAATCTGCTTATCAATGCCTTAAAACACAGTCCACAAGATGCAGAAATAACAATTACATCGGAGTTTCTTTCCGAAAAAAACAGCGTGCGTATCTCCATCATAGATCAGGGAAACGGATTGAAACAAGTAAATACAAAGAAGCTCTTCACCCGCTTCTATCAAGGTACAGGAGAGCAAAGCGGTACAGGTATCGGATTATCTTATTCCAGGATTCTGGTAGAACTACACGGAGGCTCCATCGGTGCACGGGATAATCAGGAAGCTGGTGCAACATTCTTCTTTGAACTACCCTTGAGACAACAATCGGAAGAGATCGTCTGTCAGCCGAAAGCATATCTAAACGAATTGATGAACGATGATAGCAAAGAACTGTTACCGGAGGAAAATACGTTCGATACGAGTCCTTACAGTATTCTAGTGGTGGATGACAATCCGGATTTGACGGATTTTCTGAAAAAGTCACTGGGAGAATATTTCAAACGGGTAGTGATTGCTTCCGATGGTGTGGAAGCCCTTCAACTGACCAGAAATCATGCTCCGGATATTATCGTCAGTGACGTGATGATGCCGAGAATGAATGGATATGAACTTTGCAAAAATATAAAGGAAGATATTACGATCAGTCACATTCCTATCATTCTGCTGACAGCAAGAGATGATAAACAAAGTCAGTTGAGTGGCTACAAGAATGGGGCGGACGCTTATCTGACTAAGCCCTTTGAGATAGAAATGCTAATGGAAATCATTCGCAACCGATTGAAAAACCGCGAATCTATCAAGAAAAGATATTTGAATACAGGATTAGTCCCTGCGCCGGAAGAGAGCACTTTCAGCCAGGCAGATGAAACATTTCTGCTGAAACTGAATAAAATTATTCAGGAACATCTGGATAGCAGCAATCTGGACGTCACTTTTATCTGCAAGGAGATAGGTATGAGCCGGGCTTCCCTTTACAATAAGCTAAAAGCTCTGACCGATATGGGAGCCAATGATTACATTAATAAATTCCGGATGGAGAAAGCGATCACATTAATCACCAGTACGGACATGTCGTTCACGGAAATTGCCGAGAAGGTCGGCTTCACTACTTCACGCTATTTCAGTACGGCTTTCAAACAATATACAGGAGAAACGCCAACTCAATATAAGGAGAAGAGAAAACAGGAACGGAAAAAAGAGTAATGAGCAGCTACCCGAAAAAACAAATATTCTTTAGGCACGGAATTCTAAGACCTGAGCAAATAATCCGTGCCTAAAAATTTTAATATACTGCAAGTTTCATTACTTACTCAACCATTGACTTTTTTATAGTCTTCCAGAAACTTCTTCAATCCCGAATCCGTCAACGGATGATTCAATAAACCCTTGATAGCACTCAACGGACAAGTAGCAACGTCCGCTCCCACTTCCACACATTCGATAATATGTTTCGTATTGCGGATAGAAGCAGCGAGCACTTGTGTCTTGTAATCATAGGTACGATACATACGTACAATATCTCCCACAAGCCCTACTCCATCTTCACAAATATCGTCCAGACGACCGACAAAAGGCGAAACATAGGTAGCTCCGGCTTTAGCTGCCAGTAATGCCTGTCCTACTGAAAAGACTAATGTACAGTTAGTACGAATTCCCTTTTCCGTGAAATGTTTGATCGCTTTAATGCCATCGGCAATGCAGGGGACTTTTACTACAATATGCGGATTGAGCGCGGCAAGTTCTTCACCTTCACGAATCATTCCTTCATAATCAGTTGCTATCACTTCGGCACTGACATCTCCGTTGACAATCTTACATATCTTGATATAATGTTCACGCTGATTCTGCGTTCCTTTGATACCTTCTTTCGCCATCAGCGAAGGGTTGGTAGTCACTCCGTCAAGTACTCCGAGGTCATAAGCCTCCTGAATTTGCTCCAAATTAGCTGTGTCAATAAAAAATTTCATACTCTTAATTTTTAATGGTTAACGATCTAATAGTCAAAGATAATAATTTATTTCCATTCATCTCTGATTATGCAATCGTTATTGACGAATCAAGATATACATCCTGAATAGTATTCAATAATTCCACCCCTTCGTTCATTGGTTTCTGGAACGCTTTACGTCCGCTAATCAATCCCATACCTCCTGCACGTTTGTTGACTACAGCTGTAATGACTGCATCACGCAAATCGGAAGAACCGTGAGATTCTCCACCGGAGTTAATCAAACCAACGCGTCCCATATAGCCGTTGGCTACCTGGTAGCGGCAAAGGTCAATCGGATGTTCGGAAGCAAGTTCGGTATACATACGCTCGTCGATCTTTCCGAATCCGATAGCTTTGAAGCCACCATTATTAGTCGGAAGTTTCTGTTTCACAATATCAGCTTTGATAGTCACTCCCAAACGGTCGGCCTGTCCTGTCAGGTCGGCGGCAGCATGATAATCGACAGCACCTTTCTTGAAATCATTATTGCGCAGGTAACACCAAAGAATGGTTGCCATCCCCAGTTCGTGAGCATATTCAAAAGCTTCGGCTATCTCCACGAGCTGACGGCGACTCTGTTCCGAACCGAAATAGATAGTGGCGCCTACAGCTACTGCTCCCATATTCCAGGCTTCTTTAACGGTACCAAACAATACTTGGTCGAAACTGTTAGGATAAGAAAGTAATTCATTGTGATTCAACTTAACGATGAAAGGTATTTTATGGGCATATTTACGTGCTACGGATCCAAGAATCCCAAAGGTAGAAGCTACTCCATTACAGCCTCCTTCAATAGCCAGTTTTACGATATTTTCCGGATCGAAATAGATCGGATTGGGGGCAAACGATGCTCCGGCAGTATGTTCGATGTCCTGATCGACAGGAAGTATAGACACATAACCGGTATTAGCCAGGCGTCCATGTCCCAACAACGTTTGCAGACTGTTCAATACTCTGATGTTCCGGTCCGAATCAATCCAGATTTTATCTATTGTATCGGGAGACGGAACATGAATCAATGATTTATCAATGGTTTCGCAAGTGTGGTCCAGATAATAACAGGCCTTATCTCTTAATAATTCTACTACTTTACTCATAACTTCTTTTTTTAATGTGTAACTTTTCTATTTTTTCTTTCCCTGATTGGCTACTGCTTCCATCAGTTTTTTGATCTCTTCCGGGTTTCCCAGGAAATAGTCATTAGCAACGTTCAGGTTTTCATCAAACTCAAATACGTAAGGCACAGCCGTAGGTAGATTCAGCTTGACAATATCTTCATCGGAGATGTTTTTTAGATGCTTGATGATGCCTCTCAAACTATTGCCATGAGCGACCACCAACAGCGTATGAGCTGTTTTCAGACTAGGAAATATATCACTTTCCCAATAAGGCATAATACGTTCAATGGTATCTTTCAACGATTCAGTACGAGGCAACTCCGCATCGGGTACTTCATGATAACGGTAATCAAAACGGGGATTTCTCAAATCACTTTCTGAAAGAGGATGGGGAGCTATATCATAGCTACGACGCCACACTAGCACTTGTTCTTCTCCATATTTCTCGGCAGTCTCGGCTTTATTCAATCCCTGCAATTCACCATAATGCTTTTCATTCAAGCGCCAGCTTTTCTCTACAGGTATCCAGTCCAGATTCATCTTATCGAGAACACAGTTCAAGGTTTTCACCGCACGCTTCAAATAGGAAGTATAAGCCTTATCAAAATTGAAACCATATTCTTTCAATGTCTCTCCGGCTTTTTCAGCTTCGGCAACTCCCTTTTCTGTCAGATCTACATCTGTCCAGCCCGTAAAACGATTTTCTTTATTCCATGCACTCTCTCCGTGACGAAGTAATACTATCTTTTTCATTTCTAAAATTCTCCTTTCTTCTTTTTATATATACAACAGATTGTTTCTTCACAAAGTTCACTAGAAAATAAATAGTTGTCAATACCCAGAAATAATGATTCTTTCTACAAAGAAGTGGGATGCAGTAATCAGGGATATAAAAAAATACCCTCCTCTAATTCTAAGCTTGCATTATGGATGATGATTCATCAAAGCAAGGTTATCATTAGAGAAGAGTAAGTCTGTAAAAGTAAAAAGAGAGAGTTTATATATACAAGAAAATCTGTTCTACTTTTCTATTTTTTTCTATTCTTCGTTTTCCTCAAAGCTATTTATCAGAAGACCGCGTATCAGCATCTTTTCCATAATATCCTTCTTTTGCTTTCTTGATATTTCGTAGCAAAGCTGTATAGTGTCTATAATTAAAATCTCCTTCCTTATAAACAGTGAGTTGTTGTTTCACATATTCTTCAATCTTATCTAAGTGCATTTCTACAAAGAGCAGAATGTCAGAACGATTAACCGTTGTATTTACATTTCCGGCATCTTTACTACCAGGATTCATCATACGTTCAACAAATCCCAGGTAAGTCCGCTGCTGCTGACGACGGAAATTATTTTCCAGTTCATTGGAATCATCCAATGGTTTCCACACTGTAGCAAATACATCATTCAGATATTCCTCAAGCGGATAAGGATCTGAAGCACACATTGAAGCCGAATACAAATTCTGCAACATTCCCGGCGCTAGTAATAAAGCCACAATAGAACTTTGACGGTCGCGAATTTCATCCACAGCCTTCACTCCTGTACAACTCACCACCTTATCCGGATAGAGCCAAAGCGGAGCCACAAGTAAATTCCGTCCCAACCACTCTACAGCTTCCTTCTGCACACTACGCGGCAGATAATCGTGAGGATTTTGTCCCGGCAAATTATTAGTATACCGCCCACCTAAGTTCTTCTGTACATGCAATGTATATTTCATATATTGAGCACGGACTGATTTATAAATCGTATTCAAGTCATCATACTGACCATCAGGTTGTGCCGTCCAAGTCATTATATCTTCCATCACCCTTTTCAGATTCTTTATACCATATTCATTGGCTTTCATATTATTGTCACCCAAGTCTTCACTTTGGCTACGCGGATCGGCTCCTTTCCCTTCATCACCGATAAATAACAGCCGGTGGTCACTCTGAAGTCTCTTTGTGACTTCAGCACGCAATGCCACTTTCTCCATAAAAGGATCTTTAAATTCCGGACGATATTGATATCCCCATTTTATAGCCCATTTATCATAATCGCCTATACGAGGAAAAAGTCCTTTTTCTGAAATCCGGTCTTCAGGCTGTGCCACATAATTGAATCGTGCATAATCCATGATTGATACTGTGTGTCCGTTTGCTTCCACCCAAGCTTTATCCCGTAACTTCTCTACCGGTGTAGCTGAACTGGCAGCCATATTGTGACGCAAGCCGAGTGTATGCCCTACTTCGTGTGAAGAGACAAATTGGATCAAAGTTCCCATCAATTTGTCATCAAATGTCATTGATTGCGCACGTTTATCCAAAGGTCCGCACTGCACCATATACCATTTCTTAAGTAGGTTCATCACGTTATGATACCAGCAGATATGACTTTCCATTATTTCTCCGCTACGCGGATCTACAATACGCGGGCCATAGGCATTCTCTGTCTCCGAAGGCAGATAACGCAATACGCTATAACGTGCATCATCCAAACTCATTGTGGGATCGTCCGGCCACTCTTTGGCGATAATGGCATTTTTAAATCCGGCTGCTTCAAAAGCAACATTCCAATCGTTCACACCGGCTTTAAGATAAGGAATCCACTTCTTGGGTGTCGCCGGGTCTATATAGTATACAATAGGGCGTTTCGGTTCAGAGAGTTGTCCCCGACGATAACGTTCCGGGTCTTTCGGTTCCAACCGATAACGCTGAATGATGGCCCCACGCAATGTGACCTGCTGTTCATCAGAGAATTCTGTCACCGGATTCTGAAAAAAGCCAACCCGTTCATCTGCCAGTCTCGGCTGCATCGGCTCTTTAGGCAACATTACCATACTGGTATTCAGTTTCACTGTCACTGATCCTGTTGCCGCAGCCGGCAATTTGCCGGAAGTTATGTTGTAAGTACGCAAAGTTACTACTTCCACATTAATAGGATAGGTCTTTATAGTATCCATAAATGTACGATCCTGGACTAAAGAACCAATGCCAAGAATAGAACGGTCACTTGATGTAAAGCCACAGGTCTTATTATCACTTAAAAGGAACTTGGAGACGTTGACGAGCTGTGCCTGGGTCTCCGGATTTCTACCGATGACATCAAACTTACCGATAACCGGATCTACAGTAGACTGCTTCAACGCCTCCGCTATCTTATCACCCGGGCGGGCAAACTGTGACTGCACATATTCACGTAAAAAGAGAGTTTTATCGTTATGTTGTTCCCAATAAACCACACTTCGATTCACCTCTTCTCCACTAAGCATTTTAAATCCTTGTGGAACAGCTTTAAAGCGGGTAACAACCAATAACAATCGCCCCAATAAAGAATCCGGAACTTCAAAATACCAGTCATCTTTGATGTGACGAATCGTAAACATACCCTCACATTCACTTCCTCCATCTTTCAAAAGTTTCTCGTAAGCGGTAGCCTTCTTGACAGTGTCTTTCTTGACCGTATCTTCATGAACTACCAGATTTTTGTTTCCGTACTCCAGCGGAAGTTTACCACTGGCATACACTCCAACACATTGCAGTGTAAGGAGTATGTATGCCGCCATCATTAAGTTTTTTCGCATCGCTTTTCTCTTTATTTTTTTATTCGTTAGTGTTCAGCGTTATGTTCGGATTCTTTTCACGGGCATCTACCGGAAATGGAATGATATACAAACGTGAATCCGGGCGCAGTGTATATGTCTTCTGCTCAACGTCCGTAGAAACCACCGGAAACTTACGGGTAATTGTCTTCGCATAATCAGCTTCCGTATTGTATCGTTTCAAATCCCAAAAACGGCTGAATCCCGAAATCAGTTCCCTGCGACGTTCGTCAATGACTGCCTGCACCATCTCACGTTCGGTAGCCGGTTCCGGCAATATGGCTTACGAACCTCTAATTCTTTTTTCCCGCAACAAATTCAAAGTCCCGACAGCTCCCGATATGTCCTTCAACCGTGCTTTGGCTTCAGCCAGAATCAGATAAACTTCAGCAGTACGCATACCTACGGACATCGTCTGGAATTTGGAATAGGAAATTGAAGTATCCCACAAAGCAGCACCGGAGCCTTCATCAAAGTAATAGATACTGTTGCCGGTCGTTTTGAAGAACTGGTTCATACGTTCGTCATTCTGTCCGTAAAGTTGCAGCAACTCCGGACTTGCCATACCATACATGTAAGCCAGGTTGTCAGAGGTTCCTCCCATATAAGCATAGTTCAAAATCTCCGGATTACCGCCTTTAGCATAAGTCGACACCTTGGTCGGCCCGCCTGCATCTGCCAACGCTATATAATCAATCAAGCTACTATTTCGTTTCAACGATTCTTCCGCAGCTTCTTTCGCTTTCTTCCAGTCTCGATGGAACAGATAAACGCGGGCGGCCAATGCATAGCCAAACGCTTTGGACGGATGATATACATTCACCGGCTCTTCCTGTAAATAAGGAAGTGCATCTTCTATATCCTTAATGATGAAATCATAAACTTTGGCAACAGTCGATTTAGTCGGAGTAGCTTCCAAGTCATATTTACTGACGATGGGAATCCCGCCGTCATTCGCCGCCGTTTCCGGATTATAGGCTTTCGCATACGTATTCACTACAATAAAGTGGTCCCAGGCACGCATGATCTTCGCTTCCGCTTTAGCCAGTTCCTTGATGTCTTTGTCACCCTGGCTGTCGTCTATCAATGAAATCACAATATTCGACCGCAAGATGTATGTATAACAGTTTGCATACAGATTGTTGTCACTCAGTTCTTTCCTGTCGGCTTCCTCATTGAACGTCATATTGATTCCATCATAGGAAGTATACTCTTTGCCAATAATATTCGATTCTTTTGCCCAGACATTGTCACTTAGCAATGCAAAAGACATCGGATGATAAGTCCGGTTCGGCAAAGCCACCAATTCGTAGTAAGTTTGGGTAGAATCCACGGTTTTCTGACCCGTGGGAGTTATATCCACATAATTCTCACAGGCTGCAACCCCTATTATGAGAATAATCGGCAAAATATAAAGTAATTTACGCATATCCTATGTCTTTTAAATAGTTAGAAACTTGTTGATAATCCGATGGAATAAGTTTTAGGCGAAGCCATACCACGTGTTCCACCATTCATATTGTAGCTCTCGGGATCAATATCACTCCCTGCCTTACACCAAGTAAACAGATTGTTCACCTGTACCTTTACCTTCAGCGAATTGAGACGGAGATGCTGGCAAATCATTAGTGGTAAGTTATAACCCAAACTCAAGCTACGCAATTTCACATAGCCGGCATCCTTCACATTCATGTCACCATACAGCCACCATTCCTGAAAAGTACCCGCATAAGTTTTTACTTGTGACGGCATATCGTGATACATACGTACTCGTGCATCCGGTTCATCCGCGCTCCAACGGTTGGAAATTCCTTTCAGCGTCTGGCTTCCTATTTGGTCATTCATGCTCACTACACTGTTACGCAGTTTGTTGCCACCGGCATACACGAAGAAAGCATTCAGATCGAAATTCTTATAATTGAGTCTGAAAGCCAGCGATCCACTGAATTTCGGGGTCAATGAACCGAGGTTCACCAAGTCATCAGTACCTTTGAGCGATGAATTACTGGTAATACTGGCTACTGTGCCGTCTTCATTGAATTTCACCAAATCATTCCCATCTTTATCCACCGCTACCGGATACCCATTCTCAATACGGTCTATGCGATAAGCCCATAGCGTATTATAACTAGTACCTTCCATAAAATAGTTCTGCGGACTCATAATAAAGGACGACACATTGTCCGCATCGCTGTGATCCACTTTCAGCATCTTGTTCTTATTATGGTCAAAGTTGAAATCGATAGCAAAATTCCAGTCTTTCTTGCGGACGATGTTTGCTGTGAGGGAAAGTTCCACACCCCGGTTACGCATCTTGCCATTATTCACTTTACGTGATTTTGCCCCCATAGTCGGATCCATATACCGGCTTACAAGCAAATCGGACGACTGGCGGTTGTAGTATTCCAAACTACCGCTAATCACATTATTGAACAGGCGGAAATCCAATCCTATATTATAAGTAGCTGTCTTTTCCCAACGCAGTTTCGGATTGGGCAAATCATCGTCTTCATACGTCAGATAGGTCGTTTTGATAGGATTGCTCTGTGTCTTTTGTTTGACAATAAAATAAGTGGTCGAACTTTGGTCTACGTTACCGTTGATACCATAAGTCATACGCGCTTTGAGATAATCCAACCAGAAAATCTCTTTCATAAATGATTCTTCCGACAGAATCCAGGAGGCACCGACAGACCACAAGGGATGACGCTGTTTACGAATATCAAGACCGAACAAGTCAGCTTGATCCCAACGAATACTTCCCGACAGATTATAGCGGGATAGGAAAGAGTATGCCGCATTCGCATAAAAAGACGCATAACGATGGCGGGTCTCCTTTAAAGTGCCGGGCAGCCCCGACAAAGTAATCCTACTGCCGGAAAGGGCACTGGTTCCCACACCGTCGCGAAATTCCTGCCAGTTCATTTGATCGGAAGTCAGCGTTTGCGGATCGTAGCCATAAAATAATTGACTGGTAGATTTCGGAATCTTGTTTTCACGAAATTCCAATCCGGCAATGGCAGTCACTCTATGATCTTTCCAACTTTTGTCAAAGTCTATCTGGTTTCGTACAGTATAGCGCTTACTTCCAATTTCCGACTGTAAATATCGACCGCCTTGCGGCAAATGCGCTTTTCCCTCCGTATCAACCATACTGTTGTGCAACATACGTATTGTGTAAGAATCTTCCGAATCAAACTGTTCATTCTTGCTCTTGTTCCATTCATACTGATACATAAAGTTGTACTTAAACATTTTCAGGAAACGAGCCTGTAAACTAACGAATGGACGAATGCTGACATCATGTGATTTAGTCTTACTTTCATCCAGTACGTCAAGCACATTGAAGCCAAACGATTTGTAAGGTGCAACACCCTCAGCACTACCCACAACACTTCCATTGTAAGAAACGTTGCCTACATTGACGTAAGGAGACACATAGCGGTTACCGTCGGCATCCAATATCCGTTCATACCTTTGCTGTATGGCATAGCTGGTATAGTATGTATTCGGTGTGTAGCTACGTCCCATGCGTACGTCTACGCCGACATTCACATTCATCCAACTCGTAATTGCATAGTTCGACTTGTAATACAAGGAAATCCGATTACTCTTACTGCTTATGATACGCTGATTGTCAGTCTCATAGTTGAAAGAAAGATAATGATTGTTATTTCCGGCCTTTTGAGATATACTCACATTATATCGCTGGGTCACGGCTGTACGCCAAGCATTGTCTCGATATTCTTTATAATAGTCATTATTGCGCCATTGGTTCAAAGTGGCATTTACCTCATCACTGCTGACATCTCCATTTTCCCGATCCAGATAAAGTTGGAACAGAGGATTGTAGTATCCGGATTTAAAACCGGACAAATATCCCGACGCACTCCCTATTTCGGCTACATTGGCATCAAATACAGCCGTTTGGTAATCAATAATTTCACTGGTAGAAGCCAGATTCAAACTCTTGAAATTCGGCTTGGTAGTGATAAACCAGTCAGCGTTTATAGACACGTTTGCACCTTCTTTTTTGGCTTGCTTCGTAGCGACCACAATAACTCCATTCGCAGCCAAAGCACCATAGATACTAGCTGCAGCGGCATCTTTCAAGACAGTAATACTCTCTACATTATAAGGATTTATCTCACTCAAGGTCAGGTCGGTCGGCATATCATCCACAACAATCAACGGCATTGTTCCAACATTAGGCGAGAACGTACCTACACCACGAAGGATGGGACTCATATCACCGTTATTCGGATTAATATTCATACGCAAACCGGCTATTTGCCCTTCCAAGGATGACGCCAGATCACTATGCATCTGCCTTGTCAGTTGTTCAGAATCTATAAAACCGAAAGAGGCAGTAGAGCGTTCCCGACTAATGCGCTGATAACCGGTCACTACAACATCTCCCAATTGCTGTTTATCTTCGTGCATAACCACATTGATATTGGTACGTCCTTTAATAGATATTTTTTCAGTCTGCATACCGACAAAAGAGACTTCCAGCGTATGAGTTTCTGCCAATACCTTACAAGTAAAATATCCTTCAGCATTGGCTATAGCTCCAAACGGGCTGCTGATTCCCCGGATGTTTGCACCTGGCAATGGGGTTCCCTTTTCATCTACAATCCGCCCCTCGATATTTCTGACCTTTCGTACAGCACCTGTGGAAGTGGTTTTCATTTTACGGATAGTAATGAAATGCTGATTCACTTCATATTCGAAAGGTTTCCCTTCTAATATTTTCTGAAGTGCTGACAGAGGAGCCAACTGGTGTATACTAACACTTACCCGATAAGAGTTAACATCTTCACTAGAGAAGTTCACTTTGTAGCCGGACACATTACTGAACTGTTTTAAAGCCTCGCCTAATGAAACATTCTTCAGTTCTAAAGAAATCAGTTTGCTGTCTGACTCCTGTGCCCATCCATGTAAGGCAGTTACAAACATTAGCAATAAGAAGGCGGCTTTCATCCACATGCCCCTCCCCGTTGCCTTTTTGTAAGACAATGTAAATCGTTGCTTTTTCATAAGAGTTGTATTTGTAAAGTTATATATGTTTTATAGTAATTGTTTCATTCTGATAATCTATATGTACTTTTTGCAGTTTATTGAGCAATTCCAACGCTTCTTCCAAATGAGTATTGCGGTTAGCCCAAAAGTTTAGTCTGATATTATATAGTTCCTGTTGTTCAAAGTCGATATTCACATTGTACCATCTGCCTAAAAAGCTCATGATTTCTTCCAATGGCGCATCATCAAAATAAAACATTCCTTCTGTCCAGGCTGTATAAGTGGCTATATTCACATTTGATATTTTCTCTTCTCCGGTTTCTGTATAAGTCAGGTCCTGACCTGGTTGAAGCATAACGGATTTGTAACTGTTCATATTCGTCACCTGTACTTTTCCTTGTACCAAGGTTACATGACGATCCTCCGTTTTATATGAACGTACATTAAATTTAGTACCTAACACTCTTGTATCCATACCATCAGCCCTTACAATAAACGGATGCTCTTCATCCTTTGCCACTTCAAAGCAAGCCTCCCCTTTCAGCTCTACACGTCGTTCTTTTCCTCTGAATGCCACCGGATAGCGCAGCGTACTTTCTGCATTAATCCACACTTTAGTACCATCTGCCAGTACCAGCAGAAAATCTTTACCACGTGGCGTAGTCAGATTCAGATAAGCTACAGTATCTGTTGCCGGCAATGCTTTCACTTGCCAATCCTTTATGTCCATTACACTATCTTTCAGCAACTGTTGATCGTGACCATCTATTTGCAGTATTACATGATCTCCACAGTTGTTTGCGGCAAAAAAACGTATTGGCTGTTGTTTTTGTGAAGAAGGAGAAGAAAGAAAAGAAGGAATCAAAAATGCTAAAACGAAGATAGCGGCTGCCACAGAAGCTGCCGTCCAAATGCGCATTTTCGCCCTGCTTCTATGTCTGCGGTCCAGTTTCTCACGTATCATGGCTTCTTTGCAAGCCATCAATTCCCAAAAGAGTTCTTTATTTTCAGGTACGCTTATCCACTGAAGAAATTCATCTGTTTCTCTTAATTGCGGATCTTGTATCGCACGTAGTGCATAGTCTAAATTTTGGTCTGAATTACCTATCATAGTATCAACTGTTTCTCTTAATACGGAGAGAGAGTCGAAATTGATGACACCTAAAAAAGATTTTTTCTAAAAAAAGATTTTTAATTGTTTGCGGAGTATCTTTAATGCCCTGGCAATGTGCGTTCTGACGGTATTATCACTAATACGTAACTTTTCACTGATTTCTGCACATTTCTTCTCATTTAAAAAGAATTCCTCCACTACTGTACGCATTTGCGGAGCCATTTGACGAATGCTCTCCTGCATCCGATTTATTTTGTCTTCATAATCACGGTATTCCTTCACAGTCCAATCACTGTAAAGTTCTTCCAGGTACCTCTCCGCATTTCTATGTACTACGTTTTGGTGGCGTATGTGGTCAATGCAACGATTCCTTACCATGACGAAGAATAAAGGCAGCAAATCATCTTCCGTTGTCAATCGTTCAGTGTTTTCAAGCACCGAACAAAAGACATCGTTCACCATATCCTTTGCGCTTTCTCCATCATTCAGCAGGTTATATGCATGAATATAGAGTTTTTGCCAATGTTTTTTGTAAACAACGGCGATAGCATTTTGACTATTATCCATGTATTTTTATTGCCTTTTGCATTTCATTGCGCGCAAAGATAATCATTTAGAGCAAAAAGTTCCCAATTTATTAAAAAAGAATAGAATTCATCTAAAAGTGTCCGAACTTATAGACACATTCTATTCCCACCTCTTAGTTCCCAATTTCTTGACACCTTATTTCTTGCCTAAGATATATAATTCATAATTGTGCTCGGAGTTTCCATTCATCCTGTGCCTGCATAATTATTGCTTTATCTTTACGCCTATAAAAAACTTCGATTATTTTTTTTACATGATAGAAATTAATAGGATATTCAATCCATATACAACAGTTTTCTTTGTTTTTCATACTTTCTTTAAGATGAAGCAATACTATCTTTTTCCTTTTTAAAGCAGAATTCAGCAAAAATGATTATTTTTACGAGCTAATTATTGTCTAACTATCAATCATACAAACTCATTTTGAAAATAAGCGAACAAGACAAAGGTGCATTCCTGCAAAAGTTGATGAGCAAAGCGAATATAGGCTGGTGGGAAGCTGACTTAAAAACAGAGACGTATAAATGTTCTGAATTAATCTCCGAGTTGCTCGGGCTAGAGGAAGACGGCGTTATCAGTTTTGAAGATTTCAATCAACGTATCCTTAGGGAAGATCAGAACTACACAACTTTTCCTTCTTTTGACGAACTGCAACAGACAACTGAAGAAGTCTATTTATTTGACACCCCCAAAGGTAGTATATGGATTCGCAGTAAAGTGTGTTTTGAAGAAACAGACGAAGACGGCAATACCAAAGTGTATGGTATAGCCGAAACACAAGAGGGAGCTCATATAGCATCCGCCCATCAGGCCCTACAAAATAGCGAGCGTATTCTACATAATATATATAAGAACCTTCCGGTAGGCATTGAATTATATGACAAAGAAGGACGGCTGATTGACCTGAATAAGAAAGAACTGGAAATGTTCCACATACGCTCCAAAGAAGATATTTTAGGAATCAATCTTTTCAATAATCCTGTATTACCGGAGGAAATAAAACAGAAGCTTAGAGATTATGAAAATGTGGATTTCACATTCCGATATGACTTTTCTAAGATTGACGGCTACTATTCACCAGAGAAATCAACAGGCTTCCTTGATTTAGTAACCAAAGCAACGACTCTATACGATCACAATCACGAGCTTATCAATTATCTTTTGATTAATGTAGACAAAACCGAAGATACAATTGCTTATAATAAAATTCAGGAGTTCGAGAGTTTCTTCGATTTGGTAGGAGATTATGCCAAAGTAGGTTATGCCCACTTCGATGCTTTGAGCCGGAATGGGTATGCCTTGCGAAGCTGGTATAGGAATGTAGGTGAAGAAGAAGGGACTCCGTTACCGGAAATCATCGGTATTCACTCTCATTTCCATCCGGAAGACCGTGCAGTCATGATTGACTTCCTGGATAAAGTAGTGAAGGGGGAAAGTTCCAAATTATGCCGGGATGTCCGCATTCGTAGGACAAACGGCAACTATACCTGGACACGGGTGAATGTATTAGTCAGAAATTACCAGCCGCAGGACAACATTATCGAAATGTTATGTATTAACTTTGATATTACTCAATTGAAAGAAACTGAACGGATGCTGATTGATGCTAAAGAACAAGCCGAAGAAGCCGACCGGTTAAAGTCTGCTTTTCTTGCAAACATGAGCCACGAAATACGTACCCCGCTTAATGCAATAGTGGGCTTTTCAAGCCTGCTTGAAGAAGCGGAAGATCCAGAAGAGAAACACCAGTATGTCACTATCATTGAAGAAAATAACAAGCTACTGTTGCAACTCATATCAGATATCCTCGATTTGTCAAAAATTGAAGCCGGGACTTTCGATGTTATCCCGGAACAGGTGAATGCGCAGCAACTTTGCAACGAACTGTTTCAGGCTATGCAAATGAAAGCTACTCCACAAGTCGAAATTCTTCTGGCTCCGGAATTACCGGAACTTATTTTCACGAGTGACAAAAACAGATTATATCAGGTATTAGTAAACTTCGTAACCAATGCTTTGAAGTTTACTTCTGAAGGCAGCATCGTTATTGATTACCGAATTAACGGGAATGAAGTACGATTCTCCGTTAAGGATACAGGAATAGGTATTGCTCCAGAAAAACAAAAAGCGATCTTCACCCGGTTTGTGAAACTGAACAGTTTCATTCCCGGCACCGGACTAGGACTTCCTATCTGTCAAAGCATTATCACACAATTGGGAGGTAAAATTGGAGTGGAATCGGAACCGGGAAAAGGTTCTTGTTTCTGGTTTACACATCCGCTTTAATGAGAAGCGAATTTCAAAGAATAATAAACATCGGCTGATACCACCCCAAAGTGGTTATCTATTTCTCTTTAAGAAAATACGATCTGTTATAGTGTTGGGAAGTTCCGATTCATAATGTGTCACCATAATCATCGTCTTATCTTTGCGTTGGCAGAAAGCCTCGATCACTTTCTTTACCCGGCGACGATTATAGGTATCCAAGCCATGAAGGGGTTCATCCAGAATCAACAGTTCCGGGTCTTTGACGAAAGCTCTTGCCAGCAAGGCCAAGCGTTGTTCTCCACTGGATAGTTGCAGGAATGGTTTATCTTTCAAATCTGCAATGCCGAATATATCCATCCACCATTCGCAGATAGCCATCTGCTCTGGTTGAGGACGTTTATACAGACCAATACTGTCATGCAAACCACTGGCTACGATTTCAATAGCCGGTAAGTTTTTGAGATAAGCACGGTGCATCTCCGGACTTACGTAACCGATATGTTTCTTGATTTCCCAAATACTTTCTCCCGTCCCTCTTTTCCGTCCGAAGAGACTGATGTCGCAGGCATACGATTGCGGATTGTCTGCACAGACAAGGCTCAACAATGTTGATTTTCCAGCACCGTTCTCGCCACTCAACGCCCACTTCTCGCCACGATGGACTGTCCAGTCCAGTTCTTTCAGAATAATTCGGTCTCCATAACGAATACTGACCTTATTCAGTTTTACTACTTCCTCCGAATCATAATTGTTGCCATCAGATGGCAAATTTATAATCCGTTGCTGCAAGTCATCAAAAGAGGTAGTCACATCTCTACTGCGAAAAGCGTCCAAATAGACTTCACGTTCCATTTTAGGAAAGACTTCCATTTTGTCCACAGGAATGACATGAGTGATGAATGACGGTATATCATCGAGCATGGAAAGTACCAAAATGATCTGTACGGACGACATTTTCGTCAGACGTTCGAGCAAAGAAAACAACAGTTCGCGCGTAGGAGCATCCAGTCCGATAAACGGATTATCCATAATCAACACGCGGGGAGCAGTCAACAAGGTTTTAGTTAGCTGGAATTTACGTAATTCACCGCTGGAAAGGAGAATGATCTTCTTGTCGAGCAACGGTTCGATACGGAAGAGTTCAAACAGTTCGCGTTGTAGTTGCTCGTCCTTGATTTCTCCCAACATCTCACGAACATAGGGAGTTTCATCCTGATCGTGAGCATTCCAACGCTGCTGATAGTAGTAATTGGCATCGGCGGCTCCATAAGTATCGCGAAAAGCAATGTATTTCACATTATCATAAAGAGTCTGGGTGGCAGAGGGGGAAAAATCATATTCCACGGTTCCTTCACGCAATGGATATTTTCCGATCAGGGTATCTACAAAAAGACTTTTACCACCACCATTGGGACCTACAATAGCTATGTGTTCATTCGCTCCGATAGTTGCCGTGATGGGTTTGGCTAAACGCACAAGCGGGTTGCGTGCTACGCCCCCCGCCATGCAGAATGTATTTTGGTTCATATTCTTTTATTCTGTTTTATTATTGCCCGCAAAGGTAACAATTTTATCATAAAAGACGCCAAATTGCAAACATATTCTTATTCGTCACCTATAGGGAATATCTTTATTTACTTACTAAACCCGTAAGGTGGACATTCAAAATTGGTTATATCCAATTTGTATTCCATCATATCTTTCAACTCGTGTATGGGACGTTCCAATTCATAAGGTATCGGTTGTCTGCTGAATTGCTGGAAGTAAAGCAAACAAGCATCCCGCCACCAGACAGCATCCCGTGCCTGAATCTTCAGGTGGTGTTGCACATCATAGAAGCGTTCGGAATCAATATACGGTTCCATCCTGTCCCACACTTTTTGAAAGTTCCTCACTTCGTTTACACCACGATCATACGCGTAGCACAGTTCTGCCCAAAGTGTACGTCCGCTCTTCATCTGATGATTCCAAGGAACATGGTGAAACCAAAGGAGCAGATTCTCCGGACAGGTATTCACATTGTCCAGTTGCTCGCATAATGGAGAATGGTATTGTCCGGTAGCATTACTTCCTGTACTGCTGCGGTCGAAACCTATTCCCATGTTGTCGGCACGGTGGTAATAAGGAGGTAGCCAATCCGGGCGGGCATCGGGAATATCACACCAAGGTTCCGGTCCGTAATGATGCCCCCATGCAAAGATATGATGCAAGCCGAGAGGCATCATGTAGTCTACTACTGCTTCTCTCGATTTCTGAAGCACTTGGGAGTTGAGAAGGGAGAGTTGAGCGTCGATTTGCTCTTTTTGAATGACTTCTCCTGCCGGAGTATCGGTTTGCACACCGGTAACAGGAAGAAAAGTCTGTTTCAACCATTCTTCTCCTATCTGTTCGGAAGAGAGTGAATGTTTCCATGCCAAGCGTCCGAAAGCATACCAGTTGGCTTGAGCAAAAGGATGTCCACACCAATTAGTATCATCACCGATGTTTGCCACTCCGGAAATAGCCGTGAGCGGATGAGAGAATAAAGAACCATCTGTCACACAAGCAACGGTAGAGCCTTTGCCTTGCAAATAAGTATCACTGCCTAAACACTCTTTCCACATAGGAGCAAGGAATGCAAGATGATTGGAAAAGCCAAGATACTCTTGTGTGATTTGAAATTCGGGCATAACTGCCGTCCTTTTCATGGCTCCGAACAACGGGCTGAATGGTTCACGGGGTTGGAAATCTATCGGACCGTTCTTGATCTGCACAATAACATTATCCCGAAACTTACCATCCAAAGGTTCAAATTCAAGATAGGCTTGTTTGGCACGGTCGCTGTCGGTAGGAGAATAAACGAAAGCGCGCCACATCACAATGCCATGATAGGGCCTCAACACATCGGCAAACATATTGGCTCCTTCGGCATGAGTGCGTCCGTAGTCACATGGACCAGGCTGCCCTTCGGAATTAGCTTTCACCAGGAAACCTCCGAAATCGGGAATCAGGGAATAAATCTCTTTTGTTTTCTGCTTCCACCAGTCTATCACTTCTTTATTTAACGGATCGGAAGTGGATAAACCGCCTAAAGCTGCGGGAGAAGAGAAATTAATAGAAAGATATATTTTCAAGCCATAAGGGCGGAAAATATCGGCCAAGACTTTAACTTTCTGCAAATAATCATTAGAAAGTATTTTAGGACTTGCATTGACATTGTTTATTACGGTGGCATTAATGCCGATAGAAGCATTGGCACGAGCGTAGGCTTCATAACGGGGAGAGACAACAGACGGAAGTTCGTCCCATTTCCAAAGTGAATGTCCGGCATATCCGCGTTCGATTGTACCATCCAAGTTATCCCAATGATTCAGAATACGAATTCGATAATCAGGTCGTTCAGAGATATTGAGGGATTGCAAAGCTGATTCCGGTAGTTGCCCGGTAGCTTGCAGACGGAGTAAATGATACGTTCCATAAAGTACTCCTTGTTCACCGGAAGAAGCTATCGTTATTTGACTGCCATCTTTGGAGGTCTGAATCGTATATCCCTCATTTCCAAGTGCACGAAGTTCTTTATTGTTCCGAACCTCCAAAGTAACCGGGATTCCTCCCTGCCAGAAGTTCTGTAATTCGGAAACCGCAATACGTAATGTAGGCGATTGTTTCTTGCTGGTGATTTCCGCTTTCGCTCCCGATGCATAACGAAGCCACAAGGCACTTCCATCTTCTGCCCAAATAGAAGAAAAGCAAAAAAACAAAGTGAATGTCAATGCAAATATATTTCTCATAGTACAAAGTATGTTATCACAATTAATTTACAGTATGATAGCATAAGTAAATTAAGCATTCATAGTTAATAATAACCGCCTCTACCTGAAAAATCCCTATTACCTAATATTCTGGTAAAAGTAGGTATGTTTTTCAAATAGAGGCGGTTGTTTTAATGTATCCTATTATTCATCTTTTCCCTCGATAGTAATGATTCGCCCGTCTGCATCATACCGAAGTTCACAGACTTTCAAGCTACGGAGCCAAGTCTTCCCCTCCGATGGTACACAATCGTGATGAAACAGATACCACTTGCCTTTAAACTCTACAATAGCATGGTGAGTAGTCCATCCTACCACCGGAGTCAGAATGACTCCCTGATAAGTAAACGGACCATAAGGGTTATCACCTGTTGCATAGCAGAGCAAATGAGTGTCTCCCGTAGAATAGGAAAAATAGTATCTACCATTATATTTATGCATCCACGAAGCTTCGAAGAAACGGCGTTCCGTATCCCCTGCTGTCAATGGCTTACCGTCTTCATCCAGAATTACCACTGCACGGGGTTCTTCGGCAAACTCCATCATGTCTTCACTCAAACGAGCGACACGCGACGGGATTGCTTCCTCCTCTCCTTCCGGCAAAATAGCAGATTCCAAGGCTTTATTATTACGGTAACGTTGAAGTTGTCCACCCCACAATCCACCGAAATACATATAATAGTTATCATCTCCGTCATCCCATACAGCCGGATCGATGCTGTAACTTCCCTTCATCGGATTAGCTTCCGGTATAAAAGGACCATAAGGTTTGTCACTCACAGCTACTCCGATACGAAATATATCATTCTGATCTTTCAATGGAAAATACATATAGTACTTACCATCTTTACAAACCACATCACAATCCCAAAGTTGACGGCCCGCCCAAGGAATATCCTCCGTGGAAAGCACCACTCCATGATCTTTTATTTCACCGTTCATCACATCATCCATAGAATACACGTGATAATCTTTCATATTGAAATGATCGCCATTATCATTTTCGGCAATACCACTTTCCCAATCGTGAGAGGGATAAATATACAGTTTGCCATCAAATACATGTACGGCAGGGTCAGCCATATAATCACCGGGAACTAAATATCTTTTTTCTGTTTTCATACTATTTCTGTTTTTTCTGTTAGAAACTTATTTTGTTTTTTCAGCCTCTTTGATAATCAGGTCGACTACCGGCTTCGGCTGATAATTGCGATCAAAAAGTAACGGATAATCCGTGCGGCCTCTCATCGGCCAGTCATTACGCCAAGAGTTCTGATCGGCTACTCCCCAAAGAGTAACCCTGGTGATGAGGTTATAATGTTTCAGGAACAGACGGAAAAAGTCATTCATTCTTTCAGTCCATGCTTTCGATACCTCTTCCGGCAATCCATCCGGATAAGGATTCATCTCTTTTTTATATTCAAAGGAAGCGGAAACTTCTGCACCTACATTGGGATTCGGTGATGGTATCACCGTCAAATCCAGTTCTGTTATCATTATCTTCACTCCTGTTCCGGCAAAGGCCAGCATACTCTTCTCAAATTCACTAATTTTCGGGTAGTCCATGCCAATGTGTCCTTGCATACCTATGGCATCAATACGGATTCCACGTTTTTTCAAATCGTTCACCATTTTCACGACGGCTTCTCTTCTGCCCGGTTGGGCCATTGAGTAGTCATTGTAGTAAAGTTCGGCATCCGGATCAGCCTCGTGTGCATATTGGAAAGCCAATGGGATATATTCTTCACCCAGAATCTCATAAAACTTTGTCTTGCGATATGCTCCATTATCTTCAATCGCTTCATTTACCACATCCCAGCCTTTGATGCGGCCTTTATAGCGTTTCACGATAGTCGTGATATGGTCTTTCATCCGTTTCTTCAGGACTTCCGGAGAGACATTATTTCCGTCCTTATCTACGCAAAACCAAGGGGCCAATTGTGAATGCCAAATCAGGCAGTGACCAATGATAGCCATTTGATTGCTCTCACCAAAACTGACAAATTCATCTGCCTGCGTAAAATTATACTTATTTTCTTTCGGATGAATGACAGAAGACTTCATGCAGTTTTCCGCCACGATGGAATTAAAATTCTTCTTTACAACTTCAACAGCTGCGACATCCTTGCCGGAACTTTGATGTGTGTTCACTGACACACCAATCAGAAACTTGTTTTTCAAAGCCTTTTTCAGCGAATTTCCATCTTTCGCAAAAACTTCTCCATAAGAAAAAGAAAACATCACTGTCAATAACAACAGAATTATTCGTTTGAGTTTCATACGTTATATTTTTGAGTAATAAACATTCTACTATCTTATCTATTCGCCTTTTTTACAGCGCGATTCTATCTCCTCATTTATATTGTCAATCACACTATCTTCCAATTCATATTTAGAAATAATGAACATAGCGACCAAAAGTAACAATGCCGGAATAACGGCTACGAGCCACAGTATTCCCTGTTCGGCAAAAGGCGATTGTGACACTTCATTTGTCTGGTCGAATCCGACAAAAGCCATAACAAGTCCCGGTACAACTCCTCCAAGAGCCATTCCCGCTTTATAGAAAATACCAGTCAAAGCATTGACTATACCCGAAATACGTTTACCATGAGTATATTCGCCATACGAAATTACTTCAGGAACCAAAGCCCACATATACCCTGTCGCAATAATGACTCCCGTCGATTTTATGAACTGCGCCACAAAGACCAACCATATCTGCGTTTTGAGTACCGGAACCACAGAAATAATATACAGCAATGCCATACCCAATATAGCGACTGAAAGGAATACATAAAACATTTGCTTTTTTCCAATGGCACGTTTAATGGCAGGTACCATCGGCATGAAAATGAATGCGGGTATCGAGCCCAAGGCCATGAAATAGGGTAACATCTCCGGTGCACGTACATTATAAATCATATAATATGAACCGGCAGAATTACCAATCGCCATCATTGCAAAAGCAGTAATGAAAAAGAACGCCAAAATACGCAAAGGTTTATTTCTACAAAATTCTACCCACAAGTCGGACACTTTTACTTTAGATGTCTCCTCCTGATCCATAACCACACGCTCCTTCGTCTGGCTAAAGCAGAACACCAATAACGCCAATCCGATAACAGCATAAATAGTCATCGTAATAAACCATGCGTTAGCAGATGCAGTAGTATTGATTTTACCATCGGGAGACAACACCTTCACCAGTATCGGAATACCGTATGCCACAGCCAAACCACCCAAATTGGCAAGAAACATACGCACTGACGTCAACACCGTGATTTCATTCGTATCGCGGGTAAGTGACGCATTCAGTGCTCCATAAGGCACATTAATCAATGTATAACACATGGATAATCCAACGTAAGTGAAATAGGCATAGAACAGCGAGCCCGAAAAGCCGTTCCAAAAACAAAGAATAGCAAAACCAGTCAGCGGAATTCCTCCCCAAATAAGATATGAACGGTATTTACCTAGTTTAGGATTGTGTTTATCGACGAAAGCACCCACCAGAGGATCCCAAAGCACATCCACTATCCTGACAATAAGAAACATCACGGCTGCCACCTCTGGTTTAAGTCCATATACATTGGTATAAAAAATCAGCAGATACATACATACGGTCTGGTAAATAAGGTTTTGCGCCAAATCACCGGAACCGAATCCTATACGTTGAAGCCAAGAGAGTTTATAGAAACCTTTCGCTTCATTAGTCTTTATTGTATTCTCCATAAAATAGATAAATTGGTCATTTTCTGTTTTTCGTATTCATTTCTATCAAGATAGCTGCTGCCACTCGTTGCCCTAGCGTCTTTTTATCCAATGGATGAATATCATTCCATTCTCCTAAATCACTATTTTTAATCAGAGTAACATTTTTATCTGTATCGGCTACTTCCGCCTGTGCTTTCCGGAATTCCGCCCAGGCAGTGCGTCCTCCTTTATCTGTGGGTGAAAGGAAATCCGCCAGCTCAATGATATAGAAAGGCATATCCGACTTATTCCATCGTTGTCTCCAATCGCTAATCATAGCTGTCAACAAGTCTTTATACTCATTTCTGCGTGAGACATTCGATTCTCCCTGATACCAGATGACACCAGATACCGTATAGTTCAGCAAAGGAGCAATCATGGCATTATACAGTCCTGTGGGTTTATAATGAAAAGCCGTTTGTCCCGGAGCAGCGGGCATAGGAGCACCGAGACGATATTTCCAACTTCCCTCCAGATTGATCTCCGATTCTCCTTTTTCCGGCTGACCTTTTCCAAAAAGGATTTTATAGGGCTTCTCCTTTACAAATTGAGGACGACCGCCATAACTGAAAAGGCGTATGGTTATTGTATTTTTTCCGGCTTTCAGCAATCCGGCAGGAATGGTATAGATACGGGGAGGATATTGATAAGAGACACTCCCCACAAATGTGCCATTTACATAGACGGAATCCGCATCTACGATACATCCCAAGCGAAGAGTCGCTTTTTCTCCTGCCTGTTGGGCAGACACCTGAAAGTCTTTACGGAACCAGTGGGAACCATTGATGGTATTCAGTCCGTTTGTTGCCCAGCCGGAAGCAAACAAATCTGTTTCTTTCCAATTGCTATCATCATAATCGGCAGCATACCAAGGGGTAGCCTCATGCATTCCTTTGTCTCCCTGATACAATGCCACATTCCAGGCACGACTTTTCTTTCTCTCCTCCTTTTTCATTGATTCCACCAAATCGTCCGATTCATAGATACGCTTTTCATTCAAATAAAATGGAAAAGGCTTCAAACCTTCCTCACTGATCCACGCTTCTATCGGTGAACCTCCGACACTGGAATTTATGATTCCTACCGGAACTTCAGTCTTTTGATAGATCTCTTTAGCGAAGAAATAGACCAAAGCAGAAAAAGGCATCACATTTTCAGGAGTCATCGCTTGCCAGGAAATTCCCGGAATGTCTGTCTGCGGAGCATGAAAATTATAAAGCAGAGGTGTTTTTATATAGTGCACCATCGGATAGTTGCTGTCCGTAGATATTTCATCGCGAAAACGATCTGTAACCCGCGAAACAGGCAATTCCATATTCGACTGTCCCGAACATACCCAAACATCACCAATAAGAACATCCTTTAATTCGATATCATTAATGGTCATAGTATAAGGTCCGCCAGCTTTCAATACAGGTAAAGTCACTTTCCAGTTACCGTGTGCATCGGCAACAGTCTTATATTTCTTTTTCAGGAAAGTTATATCAACGGTTTCATCAGGATCAGCCGTTCCCCAGATATTGACAGGTTCCCCACGCTGAAGTACCATTCCGTCGGAAACAAGAGTCGGAAGTTTAACCTTTGCTCCGCCCAACAAGGCGAAGCAAAGGAACACAACTACTAACCCTACCTTATAAAACCAATACTTATTCATTCTGTCTTTTCTTTTATATGTCTTTATTTCATGATAATTTAGCAAGAGAAGAAATCCATCGGGATTCCACTTTGCAAACTTAGGAAGTTTCTTCCCACTTACCCAGAAATTCTGATTCAAATCATTACTCGCTTGTTACATCATCGTTTACGTATGTTACAAAAACTTGTTGCAATGTTACATTCAAGCTGAAACCACCGATAAACAAGAGGAAAGGGAAAGTTTTAGAACGAGCGGATTACAGTAGTTATTGTTATTCATTTGATCCACTCCAAGATAATAACAACTACTGTAACCCTCACTCTCCCCTTCTTTAATCGTTATAAAATCATTTATTCCAAATCTCCGGTAAAGTCTCCGCTGACATCTTTACCAGCCAAACCATCGGCCACTCCCTTATAAGCATGTTTACGTGCATAATTAGCATCCCAAAGGTTCGGAGCGTCATTCGGTATCCAATTCACATGTTCTTTTTCATTGTCCGATACTCCCCAGATGGTAATACCATATTGTTTGTCCGCCGGGATATACTTCTTGTACATATCAACGACATACTGATACATTTCTGCCTGTTGTGCCAAATTTTCAATAGTAGGCGACGAGGTGTTAACCTTAATATCCAACTCGGATACTTTAATCAACTTACCGGTAGCACCCAGTTTCTGGAACATTTGAGCAATATTGTCTTTATTGGAATCAATAGCAATATGCATTTGTGTACCGATACCATCCACTGTGGCCCCTTTGCTTTCGATGTATTCCACATATTTAATCAGACCGTCACACTTATTGAGGTTATACTCCAGATTATAATCATTGATGAATAGTTTGTCATCCGGATTTCCATACTGACGGGCAAGTTTGAAAGCTTCTACTGCATAGTCTTTCGGAGTCAGGAAATAATCTTGCCAGTAGAATTCATCAGAAGCCAGATCAGTTTTGCCTTTACCAGTCTTAATGTCTGATGTTTTTCCGTCATCCATCGGTTCATTGACTACGTCCCATGCATGAACATAAGGTTTGCAATGGGTAACCATCTTTGAAATCCAGTCTTCCATGGCATCTCTGATGATCTCGGCTTTTTCTTCATCGGTCTTCTCAATGATAGTAGGACCGGAAGCACGGGTGACTGCACGTGTCTCCACCACTTTCTCCGACAATACGATATTATCTATATAATAATCACCCGCACTAACTCCGAAATTGATACAGAATCGATTCATATCCTCTTTAGACACTGTAAACTCTTTCTTAAATTCTGTCCAAGTCGTACTCACATTTCCATCTACATAGCATTCACCTGCATAACTCGATGAGTTCTGAATTTGGATCTGGAAAGTAGTTGAGACACTTGCTTTAATCATAGCAGAGAACTCATAGGTCTTGCCAGCTTCCAAAGGAGTATCAAAGCCATATCCGGCCTGTGCCTTATATGCATTGCCCGCCCCTCCGTCAACAGAACTAGTCAGCTTCATCGAATATGAACTTCCATATCCTTCACCTTCTTCCGAAATCGCGGCCTTTCCACTACTCCAAGCTCCCCAAGGAGTAATAGCTTTGCTTTCAAAATCTCCGTTAGAAATCAGATTAACCACAGTAGGCTCCGCATCTTTGTCTGTCACAACAATATTATCTACATAATAAGTCACATCCGGCAAATAACCAAATTCAAATGCAATCTGAAATGTAGTACTAACAAAATCATTCACTGTGATCTTCACCTGCTGCCATTGAGACGTTGTCTCAAAAGCTTCCGTCCAACTGCCACCTGTGGCATACCAGTCTTTATATGGATAATTATTCTCTAATCCAGCAAAAGTCAACCGGGCTTTACCGGAATTATCCGAACGGACAAAAAATGAAATTTCATAATTATGCCCACTTACTGCTGAAATGTCAGGAGTATATAATTGCACTGAATGAGCAGCCGTTACAGAAGATCCTACTGCAAATTTCAATGCTTTGGAAGTAGCTGTCAGTCCTTCCCCTTCCACAATGGACATCGCATCACTTCCATTTTTACGATTCCAACCATCAAAGGTTCCATCTTCAATGCCCGACAAATCCAACAAATTACTGCCCGCCGGTCCCGGAATAACTTCCGGTGCAATCAGACTATTCAGATAACTCGCATTCTGATTAGTGTGCCAAATCAGACAGTGCCCATAAATGCTGATACCCGCTTCTATGGTCTTTGTAAACAACTGATCGACCTTATCAAATTTCAAATTCCCTTTAGAATCGACCATAGGACCGTGCTTCATGGCATATCCTATCGTCAGATCATTAAAGTTCTCATTCACAATGGTAGTCGTTGTCTCGTCACCAAGATATTCATCCATCCCCACTCCGATACCCAACTTAAAGTTGGGATCGGATAAATATTCTTTCAACGGCTTGTAACGGGAAATCTTTTCAGCCAACTGTAAAGGCAGTTCGGAAGAAGTAACCGCTCCATGTGTAGGGTCTTTATACCACTCCATCTTATTATCGTCACACGATGTCAATATCAGCACCGACAAGGCAACAAACGGAAGCATATTTCTGTATTTCATAATCTTTTCAATTTAAAGTCATTATTATTCTGCATCCTCTTCTTCATCCGGAAAATCGGTATATTCCGGCTTCGTCAAAGGTACGACACGCCAGTTATCAATATAAATCTTCACGGAAGTTGTTTTGGATAGAAACTCTGTTTCTTTATCCGAACTCGCACCTGTGATCTTATCCAATGTTATATCAGAGTTCTCAAAATAGAAACCAAAGTTGGCATAAGAAGCAGATGCACGGGTAGCGGCCACATCGGCAAAAGTGGTCCAAGCTCCGCTGGATGCTTTCGATTTGTAGAATTCACTGAACGGAACAGTTACAGTCTGCCAACCGGTTGTCTGGAAAGGAACGATCTTTCCGCCTACAAGCCACGGTACGTAATTATAACAGTCTCTCTCCCATTCTCCACCATTGAATCCGTTCTGACCACAAATCTTCAGGAATCCGGATTCAGACCAAGGTTCGGGCACATAGATTTCAAACTGAATAGCACATTCGGCAACAGGAGTTTCAGCAGGGACACCCAGCGTCAACCAGTCAGGATCAGTGCCATTACCAGCTGTCCAAACTTCAGCACAACGATTCTTCGCTGCTGCCACCGGCAACTGTCTTTCTAATGGCAAACGACAGTAAGCACCTTGCGACACATTACCTTCACCAATCGAAGCAGATTCCAGTTCGGTTGTTTGAATCATACTTTCAGAATCGCCCCATGCTCCTTGTGCACCCACTCCATCGAAGTTCAACAACAAGCCTTTCTTATAATTGAAATAGGCAGGAGAATAAGCACCACCATTCGAACCTTCTACGAAAATAGAACCGCCCTCTTCAGAAACTCCGGCAGGCATATCCACCATAAAATATTCACCGTCAAGATCAGAAATAATACCTTCTGTCACCACCACATTTCCGGGGAAAACGACTTTTGCTATTTCCGTCAATCCACTTCCATAAACAATGATAGGTTCACCTACATTCGGCATACAGTTGGAGATTTTCGTTATAGACGGTGCAGCAGCACGAATCTGGAAATCATAAACGTATTCACCGCCATCTTTTACCAAACGAATTGTATTACGTACATTCTCGTCTGCTTCTGTAGTCGGAACTTTACTGTTCACACTAACCAGAAAAGATTTATTCGAAACAAATACCGGATTAAAATAACAGTTATATCCATTAATATACACTTTCTTCAATCCGTTGAATCCTTCACCTTCAATTCGGATCAGTTGTCCCAAACGGGCAAAATCAACCAAACGGTCAGGAACATTCGACTTCGCGTCTTCCAGATAGATCCCTGTTATGTTCATCACAGAACTTCCGCCATTATCGTCATCGTCGTCGCACGAAACAAATGAACAAGAGCAGATGAGCAGACTCACCAATAAGCCAAATGCTTTCATACTATTTTTATATATCAAGCTTTTCATTCGTATTCTCGTTTTTAGTTAAACAAATCGGTTATTCTGTCTTCCTTAAATGCATAAGGCATAGGATCCGCTTTCAACAAAGGATTTTGCACAGTCTCCGATTCCGGATAAGGAAGAAGGAATATACTGGAATCGACGTCACCTATGGCACGCTTCGTTTCATCCGAATCCTCGTCTCTCTTCAAAGTCTGTGTATCCGCATCCCATACTACAGGAATAGCAGTACCCCTATCCTGTCCGGTGATATAATTGAGTACTTCCTGTTGTTTATAATAAGCTCTACGTACCAAGTCATACCAATACTGTCCTTCCAGACAAAGTTCCAGTCTACGCTCACGACGAATATCTTCGTAAGTAATCGAATTTTGGGGTTCCAAACCGGCACGCTTGCGCACTTTGTTAAAGTATTCCATTGCATCGGCATCATCTGTTGAAGGATTATTTCCCAATATAGCTTCTGCATAAATCAGATATACTTCTGCCAGACGCAACATGTAAGTATTGATAGGAGTACTTCCGGAAGTGATCTTCGCATTATCTTTGCTAGAACCACAAACATATTTCTTACAATAAATTCCAGAAACAGTACCCGATGCTTTCTTCTCACAAGTATATCCTCCGTTTGCTTTCTGTATTTCAGGATAATGATCGCCATAAGCCATCCAAGTCGGCTGACGCCGTTTATCTCCTTTTTCATACTCCCAAATCACGTCCGGTTGTGCAAAAACATAACCGCCCCATGCACGGTCATTACCGGTAATAGCCGACTCACAAGCAAAATAATCCTGTATCGTATTACATTCCCCATACGTACCATTACTAACCCATTGTAAAGCAAACAGTGTTTCCGAGTTGTTATTTTTATCAATCATAAACAAATCGGCATAATCAGTCATCAGTTCAAAATTTCTGTTTTCTATCACTTTTAAAGCCGCTTTCTTTGCCAAATCCAGATAGTCCTGATTACGGGTCGCACTATTAGGGTTACTACTATAACCGGCATACGTCAGATAAACACGCGACAACATGCCAAAGGCACTGTATTTATTGACACGTCCGGCAGCAGAAGAAACCTCCGGCAAATATTTTGCCGCAAATTCCAAGTCACGCATCGCAAATTCATAGACATCACTTACCGGGCTAGTATTGACAATTGGATTAGCCACCAGTTCATCCGTATCCTCATTTATAATAACATTTCCCCATAACATCGCCAGATAGGAATAAGCAACTCCACGCATGAACCGTGCTTCAGCAATATATGGGTTCTTCACTTCTTCGCTATTGGATGAGTTACCTTTGATCCCGTTAATAATCTTATTAGTTTGCTGTACTATATTGTATAATGAGCCCCAAGCCGAAACTAACGGTCCCGTCAATCCGGTTTCGGTCAAATCGGCAAAAGGATAGATATAATTAGAGGTTGTCGCACAAAGGTTGAATCCGCGTCCATCACCCAGTCCATAATAGAACTTATCGTTAAAGTCGAACCACACCTTATTATACAAAGGAGCTGTTGCTGCCCGGAAATCATCTTCCGTTTGATAAAAGTTATCTCCTGCGATATTGGAGTTATCTTCAGAATCGAGGAAGTCACTGCATCCTGCAAACGCCAAAGCTACAGCCAACATGAAAGAGTATATATATTTACTTGTTTTCATATTTAGTCACTTTAAATGATTAAAAGGTTAAATTCAGACCGAATGTATAAATTCGCGGAGAAGGATAACGATAGTTATCAAAGCCTGTAAGCAAAGCGTCCTGATTGGCAGAACCTATTTCCGGGTCCATCCCTTTGTATTTTGTGAATGTATATACATTCTGCAGGTTACAATAAAGTTTCAGATTCTGAATACCAATCGGTGCCAACCATTTACGCGGGAACGTATAGCCGAAAGAGATAGACTGAATACGCAGGAAAGAACCATCTTCCACAAAGCGGTCACTGAAACGATAATTGGAATCATCTGTCCCTTTGGCAATAGCCATACGGCAAGCATAAGGGTCACCGCCTACAATCTGTATATTCCGATAATCATCCGGACCATTCGGATCAATCAAAGCCAGTTGTGCATAATCCAACGCCGATTTCAGGATATTATTATTGCCCCGTGGATTTTCAAGTTCACGACGCCCCCAGTTTACAACTTCATTTCCCACCGATCCGGTCAGGTTAATGCTCAAGTCGAAGCCTTTATAAGAGAAAGAGTTACCGAAGCCGAAAGTAAAGTCCGGTTCAGGATTACCGATATAAGTACGGTCCTGTTCATTGATAACACCGTCTTTGTTTACATCTTCAAAAATATAATCACCAATCCAGATACTATTCTTGGAAATCGACATACCTTCAGGCAATGCTACCGGCTTAATTGCTCCGGAAGCATCTTTATAGTAAAAGTCAGTAGCCTTTTCAAAGCGGCCAATCACTTTATAACCATAAAACTGTCCGATAGGGTTTCCTACTGATGTACGTGTCAGTACGGTTATTGTTTCGCCTGTCTGATTACTCTTATCTATCAGGCTGGTTGCCGTATCCAGCGATTTTACTTTATTACGGTTCATAGAGAATACCACGTTACTTCTCCATTGAAATCCGCCTTTATCAATATTCACTGTATTTAAAGTCAACTCAAGTCCTTTATTCTCCAAAGAACCCACATTCTTCCAGGGTGCGGAAGTAGAGCCCTGACCTGAAGTTCCCACGTAAGCAGGAAGAGGCACTTGCAACAACAAATCATTTGTTTTCTTATAATAAATATCGGCTATCAATTCAATCCTGTTCTGGAAAAGATTAATATCAAGTCCCAGATTACTTGAATAAGTAGACTCCCATTTCAATTCGGGATTCGGAGTATTGCCAGCCAGCAATCCTGTTCCCCAAACGGTAGCAACAGATGAATAAATGGCTTTATATGCATTATTAGGCACATTCTGATTACCTACAACACCCCATCCTAAACGCAATTTCAGATTATTAATAATATTGTTGTCTTTCAAAAAAGATTCATTGGAAACCTTCCAAGCCAAAGCAGCCGACGGGAACCATCCCCAACGATTATCTTTGTAGAATTTGGAAGAACCGTCGCGACGAAGAGTAAATGTCAACAGATATTTGTCATCGTATGAATAGAACAGACGGCCGAAATAAGATAAAATCGAACTTTCTCCACTATTACCATTATTCTTGGCTGTTGCGGCATCTCCCAATGTCAGGTCGGTTGCAGCATTGGACAAATATCCCATACGGCTTCCCATCAGATATTCCCATTTGCTCTCCTGCATTTCCTGGCCAATCATTGCATTCACATTGTGCACTCCAAAAGTTTTCATGTAATTCACGATATTTCTCCAACTCCAGAACTTATTATATGATTTGGAGAAAGTCCCCTGACGGTCCGTATTTTCAATCGCACCAAAAGTATATGAGGGATCAAATTTATAAGTATTAGTTACCCCATAATCGAAAGACAATTCCGTTTTAAACGTCAGTCCGTCAATGATAGTAGCTTCAGCATAGGTGTTTGCCCGAATACCCATTTTCTCGTTGCGGTTATCCTTAATCATGGCAAGACCCACCGGATTCGTTTGTACCCATTCGTCCGTATCCGGTCCGTCAAATGTGCCTTCAGCATTACGAACAGCCACACTCGGACTCTGCAATAAAGCAGTTCTAATCAACGACTCGTCAGATACAGTCAATTTCTGACGGGAATTACTAAACGCAAAGTTAATACCCATTTTTAAATAGCTCTTCACCTGGGCATCAAAACTACCTCGTAAGTTCAGACGCCTGAACCCTGAACCAACAGCAATACCATCCTGATTGAGGTAACCTGCTCCCAATGCATAGTTACTTTTATCAGTACCTCCGGTCACAGAAAGATTATGACTGGTCATCATAGCTTTAGAGAACATCTCATCCTGCCAGTCTGTACCCTCACCTAGTAAATCCGGACGAACAAAGTTATTATCCTTGTTCACTATTCCCCAATCATTTCCCGAATAGTCTTTTCCTGAACGAACATTCTTATGCTCCGCATATTCACGCAGATTCAGCATATCCAGTTTTTTAGGCATTTCCTGCCATCCTATATATCCGTCATAAGTTATTTGCGCCTCACCCTTCTGTCCACGTTTGGTAGTAATCATAATCACACCGTTTGCAGCTCGCGCACCATAAATAGCAGTGGCGGAAGCATCCTTTAATACGTCCATAGAGACGATGTCCGAAGGATTGATAGATGCCAGTGCATTATCACTTCCCGAACCTGTGGAACCGTCGATGATAACACCGTCAATGACAAAGATAGGTTCATTGGAGGCATTCAAAGAGTTGATACCACGAATACGGATGGAAGAACTACCACCGGGCATACCGCTATTAGCCTGTACCTGCACACCAGCAGCACGTCCTTGCAGTACCTGGTCAACGGAAGTCACTACAGATTTCTTAATGGCTTCATCGTTGACCGATACAACAGAACCGGTCAGGTCACTACGTTTCATCTGACCATATCCAACTACAACTACTTCGTCTAATACTTTTGCATCTTCTTTGAGGGTAATATCAAACTGCTTTTTCCCGGCTACAGGAATCGTTTGTGTCTGATATCCGATAAAAGAAATCTTCAAGCTACCTTTGGCTGATACATTCAACTTAAAATTACCATCCAAATCGGTAACTATACCATTGGTAGTGCCAGCTTCTACTACACTGGCTCCGATAATCGGTTCGCCCGATGCATCTTTGACCATCCCCGTCACGGAAACAGTCTGTGCCAATACCCATACAGGGAAGAGGCAGAAAAGAATGATAAGACCTAACGGTCGAAAATAATGATTTGTGCTTTCCATAAAATCATTTTTTTAATTAATAATGATAGTGGTTAATCCAAGTTATAGGTTTTTCTCTTCTTATTTATAATAAGGAATAGAGTAAGGAATTCATGTTTCCATAAGCAGTTATTATTTTAAGGTGTCCGACAATTCATTTTTTTGGTTAATGCAAATTTATGGATAATATATCAAGCATAGGTGGAGATTTTGTTTCAAGCAATTGACAGGCGGTTACATACACTTGCATGTACGTTACAAGCTATTGCACACCCGTTACATACCCCTCCCAGAAGCATCCCTAAAGGGTTTGCACGTAACATCAGTAAAAGGAAAAGTAACAAAGCTAATGCTATTTTAATTTAATATAGTATCTTTGTCTATATAAAAAGCACCAATAAACCCTGCTTATATTAATGAGTATGAAAGCACAAATCCTATTCCTTTTTTCCATATACTGTTTCCTGATAGGAAGCACTCCTGTTATGAAAGCACAGACCGGCAAATTCTATTCAACAGACAAAGAACTTTCCAACAGTCTGATCAATGCCGTATATCAGGACCGGAAAGGATTTATCTGGATAGCTACCGAAAACGGACTTAATAAATTCGACGGAACACGTTTCTCGATCTATCGACATAATGCTACGGATAGCACCAGTTTGAAAAACAACTATGTACGGACATTATTCGAAGACAGTCGCGGTAATTTCTGGATCGGATGCATCAATGGCTTACAGCGATATGACCGCGCCACAGACAACTTTCACGAATTATTCATCTCTCGGAAAGACGGACGAAAGAATCCTCATATCACTTCCATTATTGAACGCCGGAACGGAGATCTTTGGATAGCAACTTCCGGACAAGGCGCCATATCCCTAAAAAAGAACAGCAATCCCGCCTCCTTCCATATCGAAACCGAACTGACAGACCGGATAGGTAGTAACTACCTGAATGTCATTTTCGAAGATTCCCGGCAAAATTTATGGATTGCTACAGAAGAAAAAGGACTTTACCGTTATTCTCCGGAAAGTAAAGAGCTTAAAAGCTATAAAGCACCTTATCATATAGCAGGTGATGACGTTTCTGCCATTTGTGAGGATGCACACGGACAAATTTTCGTAGGAACCTTGACAAAAGGTCTTTTCAGACTATCATCCCGACAGGAAGGAAACTTCGAACCTGTCCTCTACCAAAACCGGATGAATTTGAATATCCGGACTCTCATCATTGATACCCGTGGAAAACTTATCATAGGAACAGACGGTGAAGGAGTAAAAGAATATCAGCCTCAACAAGATATTATTGTGGACAGTGAGATTAATGCGGGTCCCTTTGACTTCTCCAAATCCAAGGTTCACTCGTTAATCGAAGATAAAGATCACAATTTATGGCTGGGCATTTTTCAGAAAGGTTTGATACTAGTGCCCGGCATTTCAAATAAGTTCGACTACTACGGCTACAAATCAATACACAACAACACCATTGGTTCCAGCTGTGTTATGGCTATTCATACAGATGAACAAGCTACAATCTGGATAGGTACGGATAACGACGGATTATATGCCATAAACGATCAGGGAAAACAATTACGCCATTACACCCATCAGGCAGGTAATCCCCAATCTGTCCCCGGCACTATCCTATGTCTCTATGAAGATTCCAATCAGGAACTTTGGCTAGGATCTTACTTCGATGGTCTGGCACGGATGAACAAACAAACCGGAACATGTCAAGATGCCACCTCGCTTTTACAAGGAAATCTTAACGCAGGCAAGCCCAAAGTTTCCTGCATCATTGAAGACAAAAACAAGAATCTCTGGGTGGGTACTTATGGTTCGGGCTTATACAAAATCAATTTACCAACTCAACATGTCACCTATTACGAATCTACCCGCAACGAAAACGATGACTGGAGTATCAACCGTCTTCCGAACGATTGGATCAGCTACCTACTGGAAGATAAAGAGGGAATGATATGGATCGGCACTTATAAAGGTCTGGCCGTACTCAATCCTCAAACGGACAATTTTATCAATTATAAAAAGCAAAACAATCTCCTCCCCGGGTATGTCGTTTACAGTTTATTGGAAAGTAGTAATGGAGAGATCTGGGCTGGTACTTCCGAAGGATTGGTCTGCCTGAATAAAGACAGACTAACACCTGTACTTTTCACTACTGCCGATGGACTCCCCAGTGATATTATTTGCGGCCTGGCTGAAGACGAGAAAAAAAATATATGGATCAGTACCCATCAGGGAATCTCCAAACTGAATCCTCCGGAAAAGAAGTTTATCAACTATTATGCAGGCGACGGTCTGCAAGGAAATGAGTTTACACGCACTGCTGTATTTAAAGATAAACGCGGCAAGATATTTTTTGGAGGTACCAATGGAGTAACTGCTTTCTACCCCCAGGATATCACCGAAATCAAAAAAGAAATGAATGTATTGATTACCGGCTTTCACGTTGCTAACCGCCCTGTGAAAAAAGGGGATAAATCCGGCAACAATGTCATCACTGATACTGCTGTCATGGATACCGAGCAATTTACACTGGCATATAATGAAAATACATTCAGCATTGATTTTTCTGTTTTGGAATTCAGCAATCCCGACCGGATTAGTTATCAATATAAGATAAAAGAATTAGGCGATGAATGGATCAGTACGCAACCGGGAACAAATCGGGTGACTTATAGCAGTCTGAAACCGGGGAAATACACTTTCTCCGTACAGGCACGCGACCATAATAATTTCTCTAATATCCGCACAGTTACTATTGCCATCACTCCACCCTGGTACCAGACCTGGTGGGCAAAAGTAATCTGGGGATGCCTCGGAGCATTACTAATCTATGCTCTTACCATGTATATTCTGTCACGTATCCGCCACCGGCAAGAAGTGATGCGACAAAAACACATGGAACAGATTAACGAAGCCAAATTACAATTCTTCATTAATATCTCACATGAAATACGTACCCCGATGACTCTTATCATCAGCCCGTTAGAGAAACTGTTAGCCGAACATTCCGAGAAACAACCGGTTTATCTCATGATTTACCGGAATGCCCAACGTATTCTACGTCTGATCAATCAACTGATGGACATACGAAAACTGGACAAAGGACAAATGCATCTGAAATTCCGGGAAACAGACATCGTAGGATTTATCAATGACTTGATGCAAACATTCAATTATCAAGCGCAAAAAAAGAACATCACATTTACTTTCGAAAAAGAACTGGAAGGTGCTGATTCTCTGAAAGTATGGATTGATCTAAATAACTTTGACAAAGTATTGATGAATGTCCTTTCCAATGCTTTCAAATATACACATGAGGGAGGAAATATCGAAGTGTCATTGAAAACCGGTCACAACGATGCCTACCGGAGTGCTTTGAAAGATTATTTCGAGATAGATATCACCGATAACGGAATCGGTATTGACAAAAACAAAATAGAACAAATATTCGAGCGTTTCTATCAGATTGACAACGACATGACACAATCTAATTTCGGTACAGGAATCGGACTGCATCTTTCACGATCGTTAGTGGAACTGCACCACGGCATCATCAAAGCAGAAAACCGCGAAGACGGACAAGGAACCCGTTTCATCATCCGCCTGCCGTTAGGTAGTAATCACTTGAAAGCAGAAGAACTGGAAAATCCTGAAGAAACCGGAAGCGAACCAACAATCTCCCAACTTCCCAAAGATTCGATCTATGAAACGGAAGAAGAAAACAAAACTAACGAGTACAGGAAACCCAAAGCAAAAACACGTTATCGCGTCTTAATCGTAGAAGATGATGAAGAAATACGTCGCTACATACGTAGCGAACTGGATAGTGATTTCCGTATCTACGAATGTACAAATGGACGGGAAGGACTGGAAACCATTTTGAAGGAGAAACCCGATCTCGTCATCAGTGATGTTATGATGCCCGAAATGGATGGAATCACTCTCTGCCGGAAAATAAAACAGAATATCAATATCAATCATATACCTATTATATTATTAACCGCCAAATCGAAAGCCGAAGACCAAATCGAAGGACTTGAAATTGGAGCAGATGCTTATATCGTAAAACCATTCAACACTGAATTATTACGAACTACTATCAGTAATCTGATAGCCAATCGGGAAAGACTGCGCGGCAAACTGGTAGGTGAACAACAAGTAGAAGAAAAAATAACAAAGATAGAAATGAAGTCCAATGATGAGATCTTGATGAGTAAAGTAATGAAAACCATCAATGACCATCTTGCCGACCCTACCCTTAATGTAGAGATGCTGGCAGCCAACGTTGGAATGAGCCGCGTACATATGCACCGCAAATTAAAGGAGTTGACTAATCAGTCAGCACGAGATTTCATTCGTTCTATCAGACTGAAACAAGCTGCCAATCTGCTACGTGAGAAGAATCTAAGCGTTTCGGAAGTTGCATACGCTACAGGCTTCTCCAACCTCTCTCATTTCTCCAATACATTCAGAGACTTTTACGGAATTTCACCGAGTGAATATAAAGAACAACAGATGTAACAAACAGAATAAGACTTGTTACAAACAAGAATCTAAATTAGAAAGAAAGCCGTTATTGATATGACAAATAATGACTAAAGCTATTTATACATAATCAATGCAGACTGTCCGGGAATAATTACTTCCGACCCGGTTTGCGTACCTAATCCACGCACATCTATCACGCCATCTTTGCATACCACTGTATATTTACCAACAGGCACTTCCAAACGCGCAGGAGTCATACGAGAATTAAACGCCACGATAATATCTTCCCAACTATCTCCGTTCGCATGATCCTTCAGGCGGAATGCAATCAGGTTTTGTCCTTCCACCGGAAGAAACTCCAGATGCTTCCGAACCTTTTCCGCATCTCCCATACGGAAAGCGGGATGGGACTTACGCAAATCTATGAGTCGCTTATAATACATGAAAACATCTCCGTTCGTCGTTTTACGTCGCCAATCGATAGCATTGACTGCATCCGGACTCTTATAACTATTGTCCACTCCTTGTTTATCGCGCATCACTTCTTCTCCTGCATAGATAAAAGGAATACCTTGCGAAGTGAAGACTACCGTCTGCGCAAGCTTATCAAGTCGAACCAGTTGCTCGGGAGTAGCTCCCGGCATACTTGCTTTCAAGCGATCAACAAGGCACAAACCGTCATGGCAGGAAACGTAGCTAATCATCTGGGTAGGCTGCTCCGCCCACGGTTTCTGACTGTAATTAACAGAATCACACCGTACTTGCGGATGCTCAATAGCAGCCACAATACCGAATTTAACACTCATTTCTGCTCCCGGAACTCCGGCGAGGAAAGCCCCTTTCTCCTTTTTCCAGACAGGTCCGCAAAGCCCATCACGCAATTCATCCGAGAATACGGCAATTCCCGGCATGTGGGAAACATTCCCTTTCATTGCCAACGAATCTGCCGGATATTGGGGAGTGTCGGCTGCCCAACCTTCTCCATAAATACAAATGGTAGGATCAACCTTGTTCACCGCTTTCCGGATCTCATTCATGGTTTCAATATCATGCACTCCCATCAAGTCAAAACGGAAACCGTCAATATGATATTCTTTTATCCAATAAAGAACGGACTCTATCATAAACTTGCGCATCATAGGGCGTTCACTTGCCGTCTCATTACCGCATCCGGAACCATTTGCCAATGTCCCGTCTTCTTTCTGACGATAAAAATAACCGGGAACAGTACGTTCAAAATTACTTTCAACGGTATTAAAAGTATGATTATAAACCATATCCATTATCACACGGATACCAGCTCTATGCAGTGCTTGTACCATTTGTTTGAACTCTTTCACACGAGTGGCAGGTTTATAAGGGTCAGTTGAATAAGAGCCATCCGGCACATTATAATTCGCCGGATCATATCCCCAGTTATAGTGGTTTTCTTCCAGTTTTGTTTCGTCGATAGAAGCATAATCAGAGGAAGGAAGAAGATGTACATGTGTCACTCCCAGTTCTATCAAGTGATCGATACCGGTCAATAACTTATCTGAATTCATGGTCCCGTGTTCAGTCAATGCGAGGTATTTACCTTTATTCTTAATTCCCGAAGTAGAATCAACCGAGAAGTCACGATGATGCATTTCATAGATAATCATATCAGCAGGAGATTTCAGAGAAGGACGCCTGTCACTCTCCCATCCCTCGGGATTTGTAGTCTTCCAGTCAATAATGGCAGCACGTTTCCCATTCACTCCGACAGCATGGGCATTGATTCCCGGCGTGTCTCCCTGCCATTTATCATTGATTTTTACATTGAAGGCATAGAATTTACCAAGTAGGTTCTTATCTACTGAAGTTGTCCAGGTTCCATCTTCTGTGGGCTCCATCTTTACTGTTTCATAAGCATGTCCGCCTTCACCGGCATCATATAGCATCAGGCGTACTTCTTCTGCAGTTGGTGACCAAAGATAAAATCTGGTTGCCAACGGCGTATATTCCATTTCCGTAAGACTTCCCGTATGAACCGGATACAGCTCAAAAGAAGCATATTCCTTTTTCGCAGGGGAGCAGCTCATTACTGTTGTCACTGTAGTCACCCCTAATATTGCTAAATAATTACTTCCCATCTTCATTTAAACCTCCCCTAGATATTTCCTTTATATCTATCCCTATAATCAGTCGCTTTACTTCACCTTATCCGGATTCTTCGCTATAAAATCCTTCCAGCTATTATAACCTTTTTCCATGGTCGGCCGCCCCATTTGCAGGAAATGACAATAGGCTGCCGCCAATCCGTCTGTTGCATCCATAAAAGTAGGCATATCCTCTTTGGGAAAGCACAACATCCGCTGCAACATATCCGCTACCTGTTCTTTTGATGCCTGCCCGTTTCCGGTGATAGCCATCTTTATCTTCAAAGGAGCATATTCCGTAATCGGAATGTCCCGGCTCAACGCCACTGCCATCGCTACCCCCTGTGCACGGCCCAACTTCAACATCGATTGTACATTTTTACCGAAGAAAGGCGCTTCAATAGCCAGCTCATCAGGCAGATAACTTTCAATAATACTCAATACCCGTTCATGGATATGGCGAAGTTTCAGATAGTGGTTGGCAAATTTACGCAAGTCGATAATCCCCATCGCAATCATTTCAGGCTTGGTTCCTTTCACTCTTAGAACACCGTATCCCATGATTGTCGTACCGGGGTCAATCCCCAGGATTATCTTTTCTTTTACCGGTTGAATCACTCTATCACCTCCATCAGGGTCGGAAACCCGATCACTTTATCTTTAAATATTTTTGCCAGTTCGTCATTCAAACGTACTCCCTGTTCCAAATGCCAACGATGCAGTAACCCACTGCTTTCCACTTCCCATTGCAAAGAATACGCACTTCCTTCTTCCCGATGACTCAATATCCGGCAAATGCGCGGTGCCTTCAACGCACCGTGTTTCTGTACTTCAGGGATATAACTTTCTTTTATCCAAATCATGAAATTGTCGTGAACATCCTCGTCCACTTGAAAAGTTGTATTATAAATCAGCATATCTTAATTTCATACTATTATTTACCGCAAACATAGCAATTATTTCAGAATAATGCATTATATTTGCGGCAACAAAAAAGATTCGTTTACAAACGTTATCATATAAGATAGAAAAGGGGCGTTAGCTCATCTGGCTAGAGCGCGACACTGGCAGTGTCGAGGTGATCGGTTCGAGTCCGATACGCTCCACTTTTTAAAAGAGCAATTTCCAAAAGAGTTGCTCTTTTTTGATAGCCTTCTTGAAGTAATTATATTGTACGAATCAGAACCAAGTTATTTGATAATTATGGAGCGCAAACTTATCATTCGTAATTTTGGAGCTATCGCTTCAGCAGATATTGCATTGAAAGACTTCAATATCTTCATAGGTGAACAAGGAGCCGGAAAGAGCACAGTGGCCAAACTAATTACTATCTTCGAGAATAGTAGGGATAAAGTTTTGAAGGTTGATTCCGACTATTTAATGACTAAGTTCTCCGAGTACAATATTATTTCGTATTTTAATCCGGACAGCTATATTAGTTATTCTTCAGAACAAGGAGATATCACCTACGAAGATGGTTCCTTCAATTTCACTTTTTCGTACCATTCGACAAGCCATAATTTATACATTCCGGCAGAACGCTTCTTCATTAGTACATTCTCCCGCTCCATAGCTACTTTGGTGTTGTCCAAAGCACCTATACCAGTCACATTGTTGGAATTTGCCTCTTTCTATGAAAAAGCAAAGAACCTATTCGTAAATTATCAAGTTCCTATTTTCAATATAATATTCCAAGTCCGTGAGGCTAGTGAGAATCTAGTTTTAAGCAATTATGATAAAATCATTCCATTCAAAGACGCATCGTCGGGTATTCAATCCGTCGTACCCTTACTCATGGTTATTGATTACATCACCAAGGAGCAATCGGACACTCACTTCGTAATAGAAGAACCGGAACTTAATCTCTTTCCTGAAACTCAAATTGCTTTGCTCCAACACATAGTAAAAGAATGTCATCAGCTGACAATAACAACTCATAGCCCATATCTACTGTCGGCTTTAAACAATATGCTAGAAGCCGGTAACGTATCTAAGTTACACCCGGAAAAAGAAGAAGAGATTGCAGCACTCATGCCTAAAAGCAGTTGGGTTGACTTTAATAAAATTACTGCCTATAAGATAGAAAAAGGACATATCATTTCTATCTTAGATAAAGAATATAACATCATTGTCGCCGACCAAATAGACTCTACTTCAGATGAACAGGGAAGGATTTTTTCTTCATTATTAGATTTAGAATAATATGGCAATATTCAAACAAGCCTGCACATGGGAAGTAACAGATAAGTTGCTGGTAGTAAAAGAAAATAAATGCAAATGCGTTTTCTCAAATCCCAATCAGCATCTACTCACAAAAATAAAGGTTGATGGTTGCCAAATTACTGATGGCATCAGATGTGACTACCTGATACTCGACCATTGTCACAACGAATATTTTGTTGAATTAAAGGGGAAAGATCTGCCTCATGCTGTTGAACAACTGGAAGCCAGTATCCAGCAATTATCAGCCCCCAACCATACAATTAAAAAAAAGGCTATTATTGTATCAAGCCGTAATCCCTCCAATGACACTTCGGTACAAAGAGCTAAAGCTATGTTCAAGAAAAAATATGGAGTAGAGCTTATACCCAAGAATATACAAATAGAAATTACAATCAAATAATATCCCGACAAATCAGACTTCCTTTTTTTTGCATAAATAGCAAAAAAAGGACCTTTATTCAAGGTCCTTTTTAATCACTTCGTCCATTTCTTTTATACGTTTCTCACGATCTTTAATGGGACCGTCTTTCTTGTCATTCTTAAATGCGTCATCGGCACGGTCGGCAACCTCGCCGCTCCATTCCTCAAACTGGTCCTTAGCCGGACGACCATTCGGCTCGATATTTTCCTCGGCTATCGAATCATGCCTGTTAATCATATCATCCATAAGTTTTCGTTTTAAAAGTTTATGGCTATAAGACAATACAAACGAAGAAAAGTTTTCTATTTTAATGATTTTTGAAGAAATCAGCCATGTTATTATACTATCAAAGAAACACTCCAGCCCAATCTGTGTCATTCATCCAGATACCTATATAAATTGCAGTTGCCGGCAACGTCCAGTACATTCAGCTCTTTCAAGCGTTTTTCCACTTTCTTTTGTGAAACCAGCCCGAAATTCCGTAACATATCACGCAACTTCCTAAACCCATATTGAGAAGTGATTTGTAGCAGTTCCCGAAGTGTTTTTATATCAGCTTCAGAAATGATCCGCTGCGACCGAATATCGAATTTCAATTCTGTGATAGGAGTATCAAGTAAAGCCTTTGCCGCTTTTATATCTTCGGGAATAAAAATTTCCGGATTCGTTTCTTCCGCCTCTCTCATGAACATATCATTATCAAAGCCATTTTGGCGGAATTTCATTTCATACGCCCGTACTGTTGCTTTAAGACGGATATTTTCTTCTTTATACGTCCTAAGGAATCCCGCTTGAGATTTTATTTCCTGTACAAGTCCCTCAAATGCTTTCTGCGCTTGACGATATTTCATGCGTTTCCGGACACTAAAATCCTTAATATTTCCTTGTAAGACGGTATAAAGAAATAGTTGCCGTCTTTCATCATTCCTTATCATTCCGGCAAGCTCCTTTATTATTAACCGGATCAATGGGGTCAACTCTTTCAGTGATTGAAGTAGAAAAAATTCCTCTTCATTTTCCTTCATCTTCTCATCCATCCGGCGTTTGTGTTCTTCTTCGGAAAGACTGAACCGGATATTTCGTTCAAGACAATCCGTCAGACTGTTTTCATCAAGCATTAGATAATCGCCGACTTCTGAATAAATAATCTCTTGCCTTTTACACCAAGTAATAATACGTCTGGTAGATACCTGATACTTGGTTGCCGCTTCTTCAATACCAATCCATTGTTTTGTTGTCATACCTCGTTTTATTTTTAGATGTATGCGTCGCAACCAGATATAAAAAAAGGTGCGAACGATACATGTATTTCCTAGTAGAGGTAGTCGCATACCCATAGATGAAAAATACAGTATGCCCGCACCAGAACTTATATATCGATAGGGATATAAGCTTGGCACGGACATTTGATTTATCATCTATTCGAAAATGCGACTTTCCTACTAATAAATTAAATGTCCTATAAATACAAGTCCGGCTGTCAAAGGTCCGGTCCTTGATTGCAAATATACTTCTTTTTTCTGAAAAGAAAGATAATAAATGACAAGCTTTTTAGTTACAATAGAATTTTATATAAGACAAATAAGTAAACAACTACACGGGAGAATAGTTTCATCGGTGAGAAACTAAAGTTCCATCAGTGTGAAACTATAGTTTCATCAGTAAGAAACTAATAGTTCCAAGCAAGAGAAACTAAAGTTTCAAGGCGATGAAACTGTAGTTTCGAACCGCAAAACCAATAGTTTCAATATACAAAACAATGTATTTTGATATAACTCTCTGAAGATAAATCAAATATAGAGAGTTTAAAAGATGCAGGTAACGATTTGGTGATGGAAGTCCTGCTTCGGGTTACACTGCTTTGCATAGTTTCAAATAACTCATGTACAAATGTAGGCAATATTTGGAATATAGCAAAATATACTGCCATCTATTTTTGTATAAATCTGATTATTAACATATTAAGAATTTAAGGTGTAATTTATTGATGCCTATTTATTATTGGATAGCCGGGAATAGTATCTCCCGGCTATTTTTTTGTCCCAAATTGGCGTTTTCTGTCTTTTTTTGGCGGTTGCTCAACGGTTGAGTAACCAATGGCCTTATAATATCTCCGTAATATTGCACCATAAACAATCAAAATAAGGTCATTATGAATAACAGAAGAACTGCACCGGGTGGACAGACAACCCACATGCTTAGTGCCATACTCGCCAAAGTAACCAACATTGAAAAGTTATTGGCTCCTGCCGTACATAATTTGCCTGACAGTGAGATACTGGATTCAAAAGGCGTGCGCCTGCTCACCAAGATGTCGGACAGGACACTTTTAAGACGACGCAATGACGGGACACTCCCCTTTCACAGAGACAAGGGGAAGATCTATTACCGCCGTTCGGACGTACTCCGTGCCATGTTGATGGAAAAAGAAGAACACTCTAAAAAATAAGCGTTATGAAAAAGATGATTAAAATTGAAAGCGGTTCTTTCGCTGCACTCGTGAGAAGTTATAAGAAGTCGTTGAACATGCTGGCCGTCCTGCAACATATCTGCCAGGAAAATGACGTGGCGCTTTCCATGCTGCCCGATGAAGTCTGCGAACTGATAAACCTTGATCCGGCAGAGATTGAGAAACAGCGTTTGAGCGGACGGTTACGTTTTGCAGAAGAAGAGAACGGAACAAAGCATTATTCGATTGTGGATATTATCAATCTGAAAGACTCGATTGACTGGAAGGTAATCAACAAGCAGGTGGAAAGCCTTTCCTTCGAGGAAGAGGAATGATGTGATTTGCGGCTGACAGACAAGGGCACGGCCGGCAAGGTCGGATTTATCCGGGTGCCGGCCGTGCCTTTGTCCTTTCCTGAAAAGCGGCTCTTTGCTGTAACCTGCGGAAGTGGAGCCTGCGTAGCTTCCGGGGGTTACAGCAATGTGCCGCAGGAAACATTAGGATATTTTTTTCAGTTCCCTTGCCGGCTTTACCATTTCCATAGACGGTACGTGTTTTGCCTTTTGCGGTAAATCCGGAATCACGTCACTGCCACTGACAAGCCTTTGTTCCTCCGATCCCGTTTCTTTGCCTTCTACACTTTCGTGCCGTCCTACCGGTTTAAGGGTAAGCTGTATCTTCCGGTTCAGTGTGGCAAGCTCTTCACCCAACCGTTTGATTTCTTCCTCTTTGGGCCATGTGGCCGCCACGATTTCCTGCAAGACCGGAATATCTTTCGACAACTCCGCGTTTTCTTTCTCCCGTTTCTCTATCATGCCGGGAATACGTTCCAGCGCATTGATGAAATTCATTACGGCCAATTTCGGGTCTTTGGCTATATAACCGTTGTTGTAAGTATATTTAATGCCGTCCAGCCCCTCGACCATGAACTTGTTATGCAAGACCTGCGTATCCCCATCGTAAGATTTTTCGGTACGGACAAGGATGCGGAAATCGAACAGGGTTCCGATTTTCATGTAATCATCCTCTGTCCGGGCTTTCTGATTGATTGCGGCAAGCCGGTTGCCGAGTATCTCGATATTGTCCGAGTCCACACCGTCCAGTTTCAGGGGATTGGGACGAAGCCCCGTTGCCGCATCTACGGGAGCAACCTTATTCAGGTATTCCCAATCCTTGGTAAAGCGTCCGATAAAAATATTGTTCTTCTCTATTTCGGAAGTCTTTTCCTTCAGCTTTCCTTTCGCATTCCCTTTATTACGGTGATACGCCTGCCTTTCGCTTTCAAGGACTGCCAGTTTCTTGTCCAGCTTCGCCTTTTCCAACAAATCGTCGTTGCCTGAAAGGATAGCCACGTATTCACTGAAATTACCTCCGCCGTTTTCATCAATCGCCCCCTCGTCAATGGTACGGGCGGCCAGATTGCGGCTTTTAAGCTGGTTGATGAACACCTGCTTGTTTTGCAGCAGGTTGAACTTGTAGCTGTCCAGAGACTTTTCCACCGCATAGATGTAACAGTCCACCTTATTGCCGGCGTATTGCTTGGCGACGATGTTTCCCTTTCTTACCGCCCGTCCGTTACGCTGTTCCAGATCGGACGGCCTTCATGGTATGTCCAGATGATGGATGGCCACGGCGCGTTGCTGCGCATTGACTCCCGTTCCCAATTTCTGGGTGGAGCCGAACAGGAAACGGATGCGGCCGGAGTTCATATCGCTGAACAGTTCCTTGCGTGCGTTGTCACTGTTTGCTTCCTGAATGAACTTTATCTGCTTTTCCGGGATGTTATGGTCTTCCACGAGTTTGCGCCTTATCTCGCTGTAAATGTTCCACTGGTCTGGTTTATAAGTACTAAGGTCTGAAAAGACAAATTGCGTCCCTTTCTGGTCGAGATATTTATAGTAATACTCCGCTATTTTGGCCGCACAATGGGACGCTTTGTTTCCCGGATTGTCACCGTACTGTTGGTCTATCAGCCGCATGTCAAGCGACATCTTGTTCGAGTAGTTGGTGGCGATCAGCATCCGGGCCTTTTCTTCCGCTTCTGACAAAGACTCCCTGTCTATGTAGGTCGCATCCCCGGTTTCAGCGAACTTTATCAGTTTCTGAATGAAAATCTCCTGCTGGGGAGTGGGTGGTATATGATAGAGTCGCTCGTTCAGTTCCGGCCTGTCAACCCCTACATCCTCAGCAGTTTTGTAATCGGTTATCTCCGCATAGAAATTGGCGAGTTCAGGCACTTTGATAAAATAGCGGAAACGCTCTTTCTGCACGACCTGGTTGGTTACTGAAAATTCAAAGTCCGTGCTTTTCTTCGCATAGACGGCCGCCCAGCCGTCAAAGCAGGTAATGCCCTGCCGCTCCATTTCTTTCGGGCGGAGATATTTGAAAAGGAGATAGAGTTCCGTCAGGCTGTTGGAAATGGTCGTACCGGACAAGAAAGTGGCCCCCAAGTCCCTGCCCGTGCGCTCCTGTATGGTACGGATGGCGAAGAGCATGTTCATGGCCTTCATGCTTCCTTCGGGATTGCCCAGACCGGAAACTCTCGCATGGCGGGTGTTGAACATCAAGTTCTTGAAGGCATGCGATTCATCAACGAAGAGGTGGTCGATGCCCATTTGCCTGAAGTCGGTCACGTCATCCGTCCGGTCTTTTATATCCTGCTCCAGCTTTTCAAGTTTGGCCTCAAGGTTCTCTTTCCTTCTTTCCAGACCTTTCTTTATCCAGCCGGTCACTTCGTTGCCCTGCTGCTCGAATACGGCGAGATTCTCTTCGATGCTGTTTATCTCCTGTGTATATATTTCCTGCTGTATTTCGGGAGACTGGGGGATTTTTCCGAACTGGTCGTGTGTCAGGATGATACAGTCCCAGTTATTGTTCTTGATGTCATGGAATATTCCGACACGTTTCTCCGGCGTAAAGTCCTCTTTGCCCGGATACAGCACTCTGGCGTTCGGATAGGCTCTCTTGAACGTGTCGGCTATGTCATGTACATTGCTTTTGAGTCCGATAATCATCGGCTTGTTCGCCAGTCCGAGACGTTTCATCTCAAAGGCGGCTATGCACATGATGAGGGTCTTGCCCGTACCCACCTGATGGTCGATTATGCCGCCTCCGTTCATTTTCAGCATCCATACGGCATTTCTCTGGCTGTCGTACAAGCTCGGTATGTCCAGTCCTTTCAGGTCAAGGAACGGGAAACTTTGCAGGGAACCGTCATAATCGGGACGCACATAACAGTTGAACTTGCGGTTGTACATGTCCGCAAGGTTCTGCTTGAACTCGGGGAGCTGTTCGTTCAGCCAGCCTGTGAAAGCCGACCGTATTTCATTGATTTTGGCGTCGGCAAGCTGGATGGCCTCGGCATCCCGTACCTTTATATCATTGCCTTCCTCATCCTGCACGGTCTTGGTTATATCGGGCACCGTGTTGTGCAGCGCATGTTTCAGCAGGTCGTTTCCGTAATAACCTCTTTTTTCCCCTTTCACATAATATCTGTCGGTAATGTTCGCGTTGGTACTCTCGAAGTTCACGCTGAACTCGTCGATGGATTCCGTATAGTGGATATGGGCCTTTGTCTCAAAAAGGTATCCGGCAAACTCTTCATATACGGACATGGGTATCCAGCGTTCTCCCAGGTTGAAGTCAAGCAACTCGAAACTGATCGGCTCCGGAATGGCTTTCCGCAAGGCTTCCAATGATTTTTTGCTTGCGTCATCATCGGGATAGTCTTTCAGGTAGTTCTCTATCCATTCAGCTTTGGCCACCACATTTCCCGCTATGAAACGGTCTTTGATTTCATAATTCTTCATCATGGGATTGTAGAAGATACGGGTATCCAATTGTTTGAGCAACTCCTGCCTGTCAATTTCACTGAGGTTTTCCATATATTCCAGATTGACCTCCCCGAACTTGTTCAGGGATGCCGCAAGGGCTTCCTGCGGTGTATCCACATGTGTCACTTCATTGGCGTTGAACGATACGGGAACAGAGAATATATCCGCCTTCTGTATCTTGCCGTTAACGGAACGCTCCAATGAGAGTATTTCCCGTCCTCCGGCATCCATCAGCAGAAACTTGGCATTGTCCTTTCCGTTCAATTCCCTGAACATGCGGTAAAAACTGTCATATCGCTTGACCAGTTCCTCCCTGAGTTCCGGCTGTTCCGTTTCCGTTTCAGCTTCCGCATTGTAGAGATTATGATAGGCTTCACGAAGCGGGATATAGTAGGCGGCCCTGTATTGCTGGGTGACTGTCAGCTTGAGTGGATGGAATTGCACATCGGGAGTACCCAAACCCCGTAAATACCCGTATTGCTCACCCGATTTCACGATGGAACCGTTCTTATATTCGGGACGTATCTCTCCGGTAAACTGCCGTGGTTCCATTTCTTTCTTCCGCTCTTCTTCAAATTTTTGTCTGCGCTCCTGCCATTTTGCTTCCGCTGCCGCCCGTTCCCCGGTCATGTCTTCCTGCGTGGCGGCTTCATCATACATATTCTCTTGCGAGAACAGATTGAACATTTCCGGTTCATCCCCTTTCTTTTTGCGGGATGCCGACGGTGCCCGGCTTGGGGAAGGTCTGCTTTCCACTGCTTGCGCCTCCGCTTTCTCTTCATCCGCATAGGCGGCAAACAGGTTGAGCATGGGTTCATAGGGTTGTGCGGGACTTTCTTCCTGCACCTCTTGCCGATGGTTCTCAATCACTATTTCCAATGGTGTCTCAAATTCCGGTTCAAGGCCGGTAGAAACGGTTGGTCGGGATAGATTGTTGTCATAGAGTTCCCGGTCAAGATGGTTCTCCACATCTTGCGCCAATAATTGTCTGAAATGTTCGGAAATGGCGTCAATGCCTCCTTCATGAATGAAATTCATGGCCGGTTGTCCGTACATGTTTTTGCCCATAGATACGGAAGTATGGACGATATGGTCCAGACCGGAGTAGCTGTTGTTGATATGGATGCCGCCGGATATAAGACGGGTTTCAATAAAGTTCCGTTCCTTTTCGGTCAGTTCCGTTTTTTTGGTATTCTTCTGTAATACAATCAGGTCGCTGCTCACTTCCGTACCCGCATCCACAAAAAGGTTGTCCGGTAGCCGGATGGCGGAAACAAGATTGGCATGGTTCATCAGCCACTCCCTGACGGGACGGTTCTGTGGCGAGTCCATGACACCCGAAGTCGTGATATAGGCCAGTATCCCGCCTTCGCGTAACGTATCCATGCCTTTAAGAAAAAAATAGTTGTGTATGGCAGCGAGTGAGGATTTACGCACGGCGTCTTCGCTCCGGTCGAAGTCCCTGTCGTAAACTCTGGTATTTCCAAACGGGATATTGGAAGAAACCATATCGAAGTAGTTGTTATAATAGGGCTGTATGGACTGGAAACCGTCTATGGTCACTTTGCTTTCCGGATAGAGGGATGAGAGTATCTTTCCCGTGAGCTTGTCTTTCTCGAAACAATGAATTTCGGGAACATCTTTCAATTGGCTGATAAACATGCCCGTTCCGGCGGAAGGGTCAAGAAAACGTCCCGGACGGATTTCCGATACCTGCAAGGATTCCTGCATGGCCGCTACCAACGGTTCCGGTGTGTAAAAGGCTGTGAGAGCGGAGCTTTTAAGGCTTTGGACATATGCCTTGTATTCTTTCCCGTCTTTGGAATACTCACGCAATAGTTCATGCAGCAGTCGGACTTGGGGAAACAATTCCCTGTCTGTCGTTCATCTTTCAATGTCCGTGTCTTTCTCCGCCGGATTCAGGATGCACTTCAATCCTCCAAAACCCGAATAACCGTTCAATACTTTGCGTGCCTCTTCCGTGAGACAAAACTCCGGACGCATGAATATCCATTCAAGTGCGGCTATGTTGTCCGCCAGATGTTGTCGTTTGTTATATGCCATATTTTTCGATATAAGATTGTATGAAACCTGTAAGTTCAATGGTAAGTGTATGATAGGACGGAGATGATTCAAACCGGTCATCTATGGGGTATTTGTTGAACACCGCTTCTGCGGGTGACAATACTTTCAGGCAGAAACCCGTCCGTCTTTCGGGCCGTACTTCGGGAAACCACTCCGACACGACCTCGAAAACCGTATCGAACCTGGAAAAACGCAAGTCCTGATAGAGAACGGCTTCGGCCAGTTGCAAAGCCTGCGTAACGGATAAACCGTCACGTATGGCACGTTCATAGCTGCCAGCCGCCTCGTCGGCCCGCGTTCGGACAAGTTCTTTGTCATCGGCAATATGCGGATGGATTTCCTTTAAATAAAGAAGGAGAGTCGTCTCAAAATAGGACAATTCTCCGGTTGCGGTATTTTTATCTTGTATAGTCATTTTTTATCACTTTAAAATATTAATTGGATATTAAACATATACCCGGCTGCCATAAAAGAAAACCGGGTATATATCTGCCAAAAACATGAATAATCTGTCTGTTACATGACTGAAAGGCTCTTTTTTGACGGGGCCTTTACGGATGCCACATGACGGGGCGCCTGCTGTTTCACCTCCTTTTTCCTGTCGTTCTTCTTGCCCTCAACAGTGGGCTTGTATTCACGGGCATTGCGTCCTATCAGCAGTTGGTTGCTCTTGTTGCTGAAACGTACGTCATCGGAAAACACCCTGCCTTTGTAGCGCATATTCTCAACGAACACCATTTCATGGTTCTGGAGCATCTTCTTCTGTTCAGGTGTGATTTTGGCACCCATGATAGTGTCGTTGACTTTCAATTGTTCGCCGGATTGCTTGAATGCGATGTCCATAATTCTCGGATCGACGAAAGCTACACCGGAAAGCAGCGTGTCGTTTTTGCGCTGTATGTCGTTAATGGGGAGCTGGCCTCCTGAGGCGAGGATTTGCTTCTGTTTGTCATCCAGTCTTTTCCCGTAGATATAATCGGGTATCTTGATGGCATCCACCGGCATGGTAATGATACGGTTGCTCGGTTCATGAAAGGATACATAACAGTTGCAGACCGTTCCCGTATGGGTATCCTTCATTTCCTTGATTGCTCCTAAAGTTCCGGTGTCTTTAAGCGACTGCTTTTCCTCGTCGGTGAATACTCCTTTATAGGCAGGCAGGTCATACTGCGGCTTGTCGAGCCTGCTTAGAGTTTTCAGTTGCACCTTGCCGCCCTCCCCTTTGACACAGAGGAAACAGGCTTCCCCCATATCCTTCTTTTCACCGTTCACTTCCTTGCTGATGGGGAAGGCCATCGAGGTAATCCTTCCTTTCAGCATCTCACCCATGCAATGGTTGTCAAACAGCAGTTGTTTGTCAACTCCCAGTGCGGCGAGTTCTTTCCACGGAAGCTGGTGTTCATCGAACTTGTACCTCCGGGCAAGTTTGGCGATGCGCCCTTCATCGTTCAGTTCGCTGTTCTCCACCAGTTTTTTACCTTCCGCTCCGGGGTCTTCCCCTTTTCGGATCTGGACTACGGCATTCAGTGTCTTTTCCAAAAGGACGAGAGGTACAAGGAAAAAACTGAAACTCGTGGGGTTGTTGTACTGGTTCTTGAAATTCGTGAAGAACAGTTCCAGCGGTGAGGTACGATCCAGTTTTAGGAAACTGCTGCTGTTCTTCTTGTCGGGTGGCACGATTTCAAGACTGCCGTCCTGCTCGTTCATTTTGGATACGACTGCGGTCTTGTTCGTTCGCTTGTCAAGGATGGCCATTACATGCTCGTCCTGACTCTGTTCTTGTTGTTCTTGCTTTTTCTTAGCCATAAAATCAATAATTTAAGTGATACAATAATTAATCAATACCGGGTAAACTTTAGCCCGTCGGTGCGAATGTAGAACATTAAATTACAAAATATTATGTTTTAGATACCAGCAGAAATAAATGGCGGCAATTGGCGAGAATTGGCGAAAGAAGAAGTAATTGCATATCAAAAAGATTTGCAAAATCTCTTTATAGGCTAATAGTATTATATGTTTTACAACAGGTTGGTTACTGGGATTGTATGTTATGTGCTAATTTATTAGTTCAAAGTACGATTATATCATCTTTCCTTTGTATTTTTGGGAAAAATAAGGTTAGCACTGCAATAATATAAGTTGCAAGTCCAAATTAACCTATAATGTTTAATACTATAATTACTGAAAGTCATGGAACAACAAAAACATACAAAAAGGATATTTCCAGTAGTTTATATAACGCCAGAGATAAATAATGAAATTATATATTACTTATTATCAGCCTTTGATTGTGATAGAATTAGTAAACAATAACTTGGAGACATATGATTAGCAAAAGCCAAATACAGAAAGAGATTGTTGTAGAACCTGAAAGATTCCATATGCTTTCTAATGAGGAAAGGTTGCGTTATGATATTACGCCTAAAGAACGTTTAGCTTTAATGGATGAAGATACTTATGAGGAATTAGTCGCTATATGGGCATTTGCTTGCTTAAAATCTAAATATAAAGATGTATATAGAATTGGTGGTGCTGGAGATAAAGGAAGAGATGTTTGTGCGTATATTGATTTATCCGAAGATAAATATGATTTATATCAATGTAAACATTACAAGAATGCATTGACGTATTCTGATATTAATATCGAATTTGGTAAACTTATATATTATTCCTTTAGTAAAGCAATATCTGTACCATTGAAATACTATTTTGTAGCTCCTTTAGGAGTATCACCAAGTCTTCTTGATTTAATAAAAGATAAAGGCAAGCTACTGAAAGCTAAATTAAAGAATGATTGGGCTACCAAGATTCATAATAAGATAATAGAAAAAAAATCAATACCTCTTATTGGAGATCTATTAGAGTATTTTGATAATTTTGATTTTGGAATAGTAGACTGTATATCTCCTGATTATTTTATAGATGATCTTAGAAAAGAAGGACACTATTATTTCTTTTATTTTGGAGGTGGAATTAATAGCCTACCATCATATAATGTTTTAATGCCTAACGATGTTGCTATAAACGAAGTTGCATATATTAAACATTTATTAGATGCTTACACAGAAGACTCTTCCGCCAATATAACTGTTGATAATATTACTGATTCTGCATATAATAGGCACTTTTCTCGATCAAGAGAATCCTTTTACAAGGCAGAGTCTGTGGCAATGATAAGTAAGGAAATATCCCCAGCGACAGATGACGAGTTCGAGAAACTAAAAGATGATGTGTTAAATCATGTTGGAGATACATATGAAGAAGATTATAATTCTGGATATGAAAGAGTTAAGGCTGTTACTAAAGAAGCGTCACATTTTCAAGTTAAACAGAATTTGTTGGCACCCAAAATCGGAAGCAATGAATTGCGTGGTGTATGCTTTCAACTTTCAAACGAGGATAAATTGATATGGAAAATAAAACAATAAAATTGCTAAATAGTAATCTTGAAATCGCATTACGATTACTGGTTATTATGAATGTTTATAAAAAATCAATGGAAAGAGACAGGTTAGTAGCTTATGAATATTTTGTCATTCATTCTGGAGATATAGAGCATGCTCCTTCCAGCATTCATCCAGATATCCCATATAGGGCAAGTATTTATATTAGTAATCATCAAAATATATCTGATGCTTTAAATATTTTACTGTCAAAAGAATTAATTTTATTGAATGTCGAGAATGACAATTTTGAATATCAGATAACAAAAGCTGGGGAAATATTCGTACAATATATGACAAGTGAGTATTATAATAAACTTAATAATATAGCTCGTTGGATTTGTAATTATTTTGAGAATTTTTCTGATAGAGATCTGAACCTATATATTGAAAGTAATATTGGTAAGTGGGGAAATGAATTTACTAAAGAATCAATTTTAATGCAATAAAAATGGCAAATAAAGGTTTTTATATAAAGAGTGTTGTGGTAAAAGGAGAACAGGTTCAAGACACTCAAATTGATTTTGTTAAAGGTTGTAACGTAATTTATGGACCTTCTGATACAGGTAAAACCTCTCTTTATTCTGTTATAGAATTCTTATTGGGCAAATCCAGCAATCCTAAGATACCATTGGAAGGAAAAGGTTATACAGACTTTTTAATGGAGATTCATACATATGGAGAAGAAATTTACACTATATACAGAAAGCTGAATGGAACCTCGGTAAAAGTAAAGCCATGTTCAATTGTAGAATATTATGATAATAATATTAAATGTGAGGAATACAAAATTAATAGTCAGTCATCAAATAGCTATTCTTCGTTTTTGTTATCATTGCTGGATATTTCTGATATAAAAATAAAGATTAATCCAAGCAAACTTCACAAATTAACTTTCTCAACAATAAGACATTTAATTTTTATTGATGAAACAAGGATACTTAATGAAAAATCTCCTTTTTATACAGAAATAAATCCTGCTTTGTATCCTAAATGTCGCAATATTGTATCATATTTAATGACAGGTCGTGATGACTCTTCATATATGCCTGAAGAAGATTTAAAGATCAGAAAATCAAGAATTCAAGGGAAAATAGATTATGTAACAGAAGAAATAGAAAAGAAGAATAATAGAATTGTAGAAATAGGCGATATTTCATATGTAAACTTTAAAGATTCAAGATTATTGGAGTATTATAAAATGGAAATAGAAAAAGCCTCATCTGCATTATCTCAATTATATAAACAAAAAAAAGAAATAAGTTCAAACTTAGAAGATTTATCTTCTGAATTGATGTTCAATAATGAATTTTTGGAAAGAATGAAGCTATTGAAAGATCATTATAAGATTGATTTAGAAAGACTTGAATTTATAAACGAAGGAAGAAATTTGTATAAAGAATTAAGTTTTGTAAAATGCCCTCTATGTGGAGAGTTTATATCAAAAGAAATAGTGGAAGATATTGAATCTTCAAATTTTCTTAAGGCAATTCAAAACGAATATATTTCTATCAAATCGAAATATAGTGATATTGACAATCTTATAATAGAAAAAGAGAATGAAATAAAAACACTTCAGAGTAAAATATTAGAAATAAAAAATGAATTATCTAATCTAACAGGTAAGATAAATAAAATAGAACCCGACTTATCTCTATTGAAGGGAAGTTTAGAACAAGCTGAAATAAATATAGAAAAGAAAACAACATTAAAGAACTTGCAGAATGATGTACAAGCATTGTCAGTTCAGTTGAGCCAATTAAAAGACAACTTAGCAAATACTAAAGCTATACATCCAACAGAAAATAGAACTGATATTGCATCCGATTATATGGATATTGTAAAACAAATATTATTTGATTGGAAATTTCCAGATACGGAAACCATATCATTTGAATATCACCCTACTTTTGATTTTGTATTTAGTGGTAAGGGAAGACAGCTATATGGTAAAGGTAAACGAGCAGTTTCATTTACAGCAATAATGATTGCTTTATTAGATTATTGTTATGAGAAAAGCATTCCTTTTTCTCGCCTGCTTGTTATCGACTCCCCATTAACAGCTCATTATGACAAACATCAAGAAATAAGCAAAGAAGACCAACTTGACAATAGTATATTAAATGCTTTCTTTCGATACTGTAATGAGAAGACATGGAATTATCAATTCATAATGTTTGACAATAAGATTCCAGAAAACAAAGAATATATGAATAATATTCACATTGTAAAATTTGTGGGTAAAGGTGAAGTTGGCAGAAATGGTTTTTATATAGGAAAATAATCTATGAGTACAATAAATGAATATATAATAGAAAAACAGAATGAACAGCAAGAATTAAAATTAGCATCTTTGTTAGGCATAACCATTGATGAACTATCAAATACGAATTATGATATTTATGATGATGAAGGGCATGATGGTACCCTATATGGCTATATTATTAAATTCAATAGCAATTCGCCCAAAGATATATTGTGCAAAATAAGAGGATTAGATTCCAACAATCAAGTTTGGATTGATTTGTGGGATTTAGATAATTCATATTCAGAGGATTATGATGAATACAAATATGACTTAGAGTCCTCTACATATAATAGTTATTTATATTATAAAGATTCTATATCTAAAGTTATGATTCTATTATCTACTAAAATAGATAATCCTTTGCTATTAGAAATTTTTCATAGGCAAATCTATATTAGTGTAATATCATATTTTGAAACTTTTTTATGGTTGACTGTAGTTAATCTTACAAAAGCAAATCCTTTGTTTATTGAAAAAATAATAAATAGCCACCCTCTTTTCGAACAAGAAGAACATCTAAATAAAAGTCAGGAACAAAAAATTGAAATGACTAAAACTTTAATAAATAGTATACCCTATAGTGATTTAGAACACAAGGTGAGAAAATTATATAAGTCTGCTTTTGATATAGAAATACCAATAGATGATAAACTGGTAGAACATTTTAAAAATACAAGAAATCATCTTATACATAGAAGCGGATATAATAAACAAGGTAACAAATTAAAAGTTGATGCAATTGTAATAAAAGATTTGATAGAGATCTGTAATAAATTCGTAGATAATATTACAGAAAAACTTCATATTGATTCTTTACCTTTTTGAAAATAGTAAATATTATTTTTTCATAAAACAGCTTTTTTACGACAAGATTAAAAGTGTAATTTACTTAATTGCCAAAATTGCCGTAAAAAGCTGTTTTAGATCAAAACTGTTATGAAGTCTACTTTATTATTCACCTTCATTACCACCTAATAGATGTTTGAGTGCAGGATCATTTTCAATACGAATTAGCTCATTCTCTACAAGTTCCACAATATCCTGCTTGATTTGCCGGTAGTTGGCTTGTATCTGCTGCTCCATTGTATCATTACCATCTTCGTCCAGAAAGCTGCTGATTTCAGGAATGGGCTGATAAGCCGCCGTTTCCTTCTGTACCGCATCATTATCCACTACTATCTGCGCATGGAAAATCTTCTGGTCTATCGTTTCTCCGAAATTGTCCGTTACGGCACCGACAAACATCCCCTGCGAAAGTGTACTGATTTTGCTGGCTGGTATTAGACTATCCAGTTGCGTGCTGATAGAAGTGGACGTATCGTTACGGTTGATGCTCATAGACTCTCGTTTTTGCAGGATTTTTCCGAACCTTTCCGACAAAGTTTTGGCTGTTTCACCCACCACTTGACCGCTGAAAACATTACCCACAGTTGACATGATTACAGCGGCCTCTTTGTCTCCGTAATCGCGCTTTAACTGGCTGAAATCCTGAAAACCTAACACGACCGCCACCTTGTTGCTTCGTGCCGTGGCAATCAGATTATCCAGACCTTTAAAGAAAATCGTGGGTAGCTCGTCAATAATCACACAACTTTTGAGCTGCTTCTTCTTATTTATCAGTTTAACGATTCTCGAATTATAGAGTCCCAATGCTGCTCCATAGATGGAAATTCTATCGGGATTGTTGCCCACACATAATACTTTCGGTTCTTTGGGATTATTAATATCCAGTGTAAAGTCACTGCCGGACATTACCCAATATAATTGCGGGCTTATCAGCCTTGACAGCGGAATTTTGGCGGATGCAATCTGACCCATCAACTGCTCGGCAGCTCCCCCTTTCCATGCATCGACAAAAGGTGAAAGGTAGTTCTCCAAATCAGGATAGCTTGTCAGAATGGTGAATACGTCTTCATACCTTTTATTAAGCAATTCAATGGCATGTGGGAACGTGCAGTATTTACCGTTTTCATACAACTTCAAGAACCATATTATCGCTGTAAATAAGACAATTGGGGACTCTACGAAGAAGTCTCCCTGCTTCTGCACCCAACTTTTATTTAAGTTAAGCATGATTGTATAACTGGACTCGTAAGCGTCCGAAATATCAGTCATCAGTTCCGGAGCCAACGGATTACAGCGATGGCTTTTTCTCGGATTATCGAAGTTTATCACATAGAATTTAGGGGGTATCTTATAGCGGTGTCTATACTTAATTAGATGGTTATAAGCGATAACCGACAGGTCATCAAACTTAAAATCGTATATATAAAGCGCATAGGACTTCTCGATTGCCTGCTTTATATAATTGTTGACTACGGCATACGACTTACCGCTACCCGGTGTACCCAAAATCATGCTTGCCCGGAACGGATTCACCACATTAATCCAGCCTTTCCATTCTTTGCCTTTATACCAGAATTTAGTCGGCAGGTTGACGGAATACTCGTTCTCCATGAGTTTTGTTTCCTGCATGAAAGATTCATTCTCCCGGTTGAAAACGTCCTCCAACAGATTGTTCTTCAACAGACGGCTTATCCACAAACCGGATGCCAGCAGACAGAAGAAGCCACCGGTCAGCGTCGTGGTATAAAGCACGGCACAGACACCGGATGAAGCATTGACGGACAGTAGCCACCAGTTGAAGAAAAACAACAGGGTGCCTGATATGGCCGCAATGATAATCCGCCTTCATGTGATTTCATGTTTCTTCACTCCCTTGTTACCCATACAGGACAGACCGAGGAAAAGGACACAGAACAGTTTTGTGTAAAGCAGGGAAGAAAACAGTCCGGTGGTGCGTTGGAAGTTGGATAGTATTCTGTCCACTATGCCATGCGTTCACCCCATTTCATGCAGCCAGCCGTAACAAAACCAATAGATGTGTATCGCCAAAAATAAAAAACTGATGGCCCGCATAAAGTCCGTGACTTTGGCAAGACCTCTTAAATCATCTTCATTCTGCATAATTGTAACTATTAAAATTAAACTTCTTGTTCTATACCTTATTATATTATAGCTTGCGCCTGCGCTTCTTCTTTTTCTTGCGCCCATAGCGGAAGGCCGGATCAATGTACTCGTGCGTATGGTCGTCTTCCATAAGTACGGAGAAAATATCAACGGCACCGAGTGCGGATGTATCAATCAGACTTCCTGATGATTCACTCTGATGATGGCTTTGGTTTTCCTGCTGTCGGTATTCCTCGCTTTCCTGCCTTTCTTCCGCTCCCGTTTCCCTTTCCTGCCGGGACGGTTCCTGCTCCGGTTGCGGTATCAGCCGTTCACGGTCTGCATCCGGGTTGTTGAACAATTCGTTGAACACATTGGCTGAAAAGGCTTTGCCCAAACGCGAGCCGTTGAACACCGTTCGGGTGGTGTGGTCTATGAAGGTGATACCATACAGACGTCCTTCGGGATTGATACGGTAAATCACCTCTATATCGGCCTCTTTCAGCCTATGGGCAAAATCTTCTTTCGTGCCGATGTCCTGCATAGCTTTGATAATTTCCTGCCTTGTCCTTTCGGCGAGATTGTCCCTCTTTACCTTTTCAACGGATGCGGCGAATTTCTTTTGCAGTGCTTCATAACCGAATACTTTGCCGAACTTACTGGACTTGAAAGGTGTCCCCGCCTGCTGCCCGTCATCGTCCAAGGCTCCGTACATGATGCCGTGGTATTCCTTTTCGTCCACGCTTCCCCTGACCTCGTAAGCGGTTACGTTGTACAGATTCAGCAGGGTGGTGTATTCGGCAAGCGAATGGAAATTGTAACATTCCAACAAGGTGCGGGCGGTATGCTTCACCTGCATTTTCACGTCACCTTTCGGATAGTCCACCTTTTGCAGACTTACCAGTTCCCGCTCGCCATGTTCTCCGAGTGTGGGATGAAGCCCGTACTTCACTTCCATTTCACGACAGATGTTCTGTGCCCGGATAGCTTCCCGGTTGTGGTCTATCTTTTCACCCTGCCCGTTGATGCGTACCGATACGATGTGCATGTGTTTGCGGTTAATGTCTTCGTGCAGCCAGACAATATAAGGCTGGTTCCCGTAACCGAACTTTTCCATGAACTCCTGCGCCAATACGGTCATTTGCTCTTCCAAAAGTATATCTTTCGGGGAAGGATTCAATGAGATATGAATAACCGGTTTCCTGACGTGCGAATTGAGTGCGATGTAAGGCTCGAAAGCCTGCACGCAGTTTTCTATCGGAACATTACCTGAAGTGTCCGCTGCAATTCTGGGGTGTCACAATACCTTTGCCGTACCATCGTCCACCTTTATTTTATTATAGGCTATCACTCCGTAAAATGAACTGCCTGATGTAACATTCGGCACCATGACATTATTCCTTTTTAGTAAGATACTCCTTTTCGTACCGCTTCGTAAGTTCGATAACCTGCTTGCATACTTCTTCCAGTTTACGGGTTTCTTCGGCAAGTTTGTAGAGAAACGCAAGTGATTTCTTCTCTCCGTAAATGGTATGGATGGTCTTTACGCATTGGTTGTAGTTGTTTCCAATTCTTCGGAACTGCTGATAGAAAGCGGTTAATTGGGCGTAATACTCCTGCGCTTCCTTATCAATCTTCACGACCTTGAACTCTCAACCGAAGATACGGGCGAAGATAAATTCGGCCTTGTTCTTCATGCCCGACTGCTCGAACATGGAGATAAACTTTTCGTCTTCCTCGTCGTTGAGACAGAGATAATAGCGGTGCGTGCGCGGGTCTGCCAGCACCTTACGCCCTGCGGCGTTACGGATTCTTGTTTCATCTTTCATAACATGAAAATTTTAAAAGGTTCGACTTGGGAGAACCTTTGCCCCCGAAACACCTTTCGGGCGAGACTTTCAGCGGTTGGAAATATTTTCAACCGCTGAAAGTACACCTCGCTATATGCTGACGCATATTAAAATCCGGCTGGGCCGGATTATAGGTCTGAAGGATTTGTCGGACGTTCTCTTTCGAGAACGGGCTGCGCTCTCCCGGCGACAAAGGTAGATAGTTTTTTCGGTATGGTTATTATCCGGTATGCCGCCAACAACCGCCAATAAATGACTTTGAAATCATAGATACTTCACGGATGCTCTTTTTGAGGTTTATTTGCAGCCGGATAGTTATTCAGCTATTTATCCGGATAGATAAAAAGACGGTTATCCGAATAGCTATCCGGGCAGTTTTCTATCTGAACAGCCATTTGATTAAGTATGTTTTCAGACAAGCATTCATAAGGCTGCTTATCCGCTTATACAGATATAAAGATGTATAGACAAACAGATGGATATTCAGACAAACAGATATTCGGATAGATGAACGGGCAAATGGATTATTAGCCGGATACTTATATAGACAGCCGGATAGCTATATAGCTACATAGATGAATAGCTACATAGCTATGTAATTAGATAGCTATGTAAGTATATAGTTGAATAGACAGATGGCTTTGTAGCTAAATAGCTCTCCGGCTATTAAACAAAACGGACAAGTGGACAGATTTATATCTGCTTAACTATCAATAAATCCGATTATTCACTTACTTAAATTAGTAACAATGGAAAAGAGAAAGAAAACATTATTCGTTTCGTTCGCTACCCAGAAGGGCGGCGTGGGTAAATCAACATTTACCATTTATGCGGCATCATGACTGCACTATGTGAAAGGGTTGAACGTAGCCGTGGTGGATTGTGACTATCCGCAGCACTCAATCATCAAACAGAAAAAACGGGATATGGAAGTGGTGAAGACCACACCCGTTTATCAGAACCTCCTGGTGGAGCAGGCCGGGCGGTTGAAGAAAAAGGCTTATCCGGTCATCGGAAGCACTCCGGCCAATTGCATGGCGGACTGAAGGGCATTTGAAGAAAAGGCGGATATACCCTATGATATTGTACTGTTCGACCTGCCCGGCACAATGGGCAGCGACGGGGTAATCGCGGCAATCAGTGCGCTCGATTATCTGTTCGTGCCTATAAAGGCAGACCGCCTTGTGCTGGAAAGCACACTGAACTTTGCAACCACCATTAATGACCGTCTGATAAAGACCGGTATCTCCTCCCTAAAAAGGCTGTGTCTGTTCTGGAACATGGTTGACCGCAGGGAACGCACGACCTTGTATGACATCTATCAACAAGGCTTCTCTCTATTAGGGTTGGACTGCCTGAAAACACGCATTCCCGTGCGCAGCAACTTCACCAAAGACTTGTGCGCTACGGTCGGCCCCGTTTACCGGAGTACGCTGTTCGCTCCCGATGCGACCTTCACTAAAGAGTGCGGTTTCGATACGTTTATGGATGAGATCATATCTGTACTTAAAACCGAATAGTCATGGCGAAGAAAACAAGCGGACAAAATCCGGTGGATGAAGCGTACTTGCGCAGCCTGATGGCCGGCGTTCCTCCGGAGCCTTCCTTATCTCCGGCATCTTCTGTGACCGGAGAGAGTGGCGAAAATAGGGAAACCGCCTTATCCGGTGAAAAGGGAAGAGCGGATGACCGTGTGAACGAAACAGTGAAAGGCGTTTCCGCTACGGATGATACCGGTTTTTCGGAAGTGATTGCGGAAAAGCCGTCACCGAAAACGATACGCACGGCACTGGCCGATTTCATCCGTAAATTTCTCACACCCTATAAATGCGAAGGCAGACAGGGGGTATATATCGACAAGGAACTGCACCAGAAAATATCGGTTATTGTCGGGATAGCGGGAAAACGGCAGCTGACGGTCGGCAACTATATCGATAATGTGTTGAAGGAACATTTCGAGAAGCATTCGGAAGAGGTGAAGACCTACCTTCAAAAGAGTTATAACAAAATATTTTAGATTATGGATATACAATCAGGTTACTATGAAGCCGGAATCGTTCTGTTCTGGCTGCTGTTCGCCTATCTGTTCATGGACAAGTTCCTTTTCAGAGGACAGCTTGGCGAGATTTGCTTCGGGAAGGCACGCCGCCGCATGGCGAAAGCGCTGCGGGGCGTTGCCGGATGGTTCGACCCGGTGAAAGAGATACAGAAGAAAGGACGCAAACGCACGAAAGGGAAAACGGAAAAGAAAGAGATTCCGGTAGTGCGCGAAGCTGAAAAGAGGGACATACCGGCTGTGAAAACGGAAGTGAAGGACAAAGAAAAGGCGGAAGTCAAGGAAAAGGCAGAAGGCAGGAATATGGAAAAGCCATCCCAAAAACAGCCTGAAACGGACAACCTTGTCGTTACGAAAAGCTACGGCACACGCCAACAGCCGCCAATAAACGCCACCGGTTCCGGAGCTATTGCGGGTAAGGAAAATGCCTCTACATTTGCTGACGGAAACGAGGAAACAGCGTCACAAAAGGCAGCACAAGTGCCGCCGGAACGCATACCGGAACTGTTCCGGGACAAGCGTGTGGAAGAGTGGCGGGCTTCCGGGGCCGACAGTTCCGGCAGGCTTGAGGATAATGAGGAACGGACTGGAAACAGTGACGACGTGGATACGGACGAACTGAATGAGGAACTGGAAGATTTGAACTGTGCCCGTGATGATTATCAGGGTGGCGCAACCGGCATAGGGCCGGAAGAGATTGACCTGATTATTGACTTGTGCAACGGCAAGGAGATTCCCACGAACAAACGGCTGGCCCTTTTGAGGGCTATCCACCATATAAAGGATACGCAGATTGAACGCTCGATACTGGAAAGTATCAATGGCAGCGACAGCCGTATCAGCAAATTTCTGGATGAAGCCGAACATTTGAATGAGGCTGTTCCAGACAGTAATTAACCGATTAAAGAAGGAGGTAACGATGGCAAGAGGTTATTTTGATACGGGTTGATAGCCCGTATCACTGTAAAGAGAGAGTCGCTATGGTATGAATGACTGAATAAACCGACAAAGCATGTATATGACTTATTTCGATTCGGGATGATAAATTGATGTTCCCGCCTGATAAGGGGACATTTCCACCGGGAAGAGACAATTCCTTAAAGTAACTTACTTATAAAATAGAATGGCTATGACAAAAGGCTATTACGATTCGGGATGATTCGCATCCCCTTTTCAAGAGAGAGTTAAGACCCATGTTTCACCACTAAATCCAATAACGATGCGAATGGCATATTATGACTCCGGCTGATTTCCAGCCGGAACTTCCCCCCTGAACCAGTAAACCATAAAGCGGCTGCGGGCTGCCTTATGGGGATAGTGAAAGGGGGCAGTCCGTGGCTTTTTATTCACTTAAAATCACGGAATTAATGAAAAAGAAAAAAATGATTATGATGCTGGCCGCTGTTGCGGCAGCAAGTGCGGCAATGGCCCAGGGAAACGGGCAGGCAGGTATTACGGAGGCTACCCAGATGGTAACATCGTACTTCGACCCCGGCACAAAATTGATATACGCCGTAGGAGCAGTAATCGGACTCGTTGGCGGGGTTAAGGTCTATCAGAAGTTCAGTTCGGGCGACCCCGATACAAGTAAAACGGCAAGCTCGTGGTTTGGAGCCTGTATTTTTCTAATAGTCGCCGCCACCATCCTGAGGTCATTCTTCCTCTAAAAACGTAGGAAAGACAGTAACTTATGGCTGATTTTGAAATAAATAAAGGTGTGGGCCGTGAAGTTGAGTTTAAAGGCCTGAGGGCACAATACCTGTTTATTTTTGCTGCCGGCCTGCTTGCCGTATTCGTGATGTTCGTCATCCTGTATATGGCAGGCGTGGGCCAGTGAATCTGCATCGGCTTCGGGGTGTCAGCGGCTACCATACTGGTATGGCTGACCTTCACGCTGAACCGCAAATACGGCAGCCACGGGCTGATGAAACTGTTTGCGGCCCGGCAGCATCCCCGGAGAATCCTCTCACGAAAACGTATCACACGTCTGATTAACAAACAACAATCGTAAATTATATGAGAAGTATATTAAAAGCATCCACACTGGAAAGCAAGTTTCCCATCATGGCGGTGGAACATGGCTGTATCGTCAGCAAGGACGCCGACATCACGGTCGCTTTCCGGGTCACACTGCCGGAAGTATTTTCGGTATCATCCGCAGAATATGAGGCGATGCACGCCACATGAGCGAAGGCAATCAAGGTATTGCCGAACTATTCAATCCTGCACAAGCAGGATATTTTTATCACGGAGAAATACGAGCCTGACATCCGGAGGGACGAACTGAGTTTCCTCTCCCGCAGTTTCGAGCGGCATTTCAACGAACGGCCCTACCTGCACCACACCTGCTACCTGTTCCTTACCAAGACCACCAAAGAACGCTCCCGGCAGCAAAGCAACTGGAACACGCTCTGCCGTGGTTTTCTGGTGCCGAAGGAAATCAGGGACAAGGAAACGGTGGAGCGTTTCATGGAAGCGGTCGGACAGTTTGAAAGTATCGTTAATGACAGCGGGCTGGTAAAGCTGGAACGTCTGACTACGGAAGAGATTACGGGAACGGAAAGCGAACCGGGCATTATCGAGCGGTACCTCACATTGTCGGCAGACGGAAGCCGCATGTTGCAGGACATGCAGCTGAACCCGGATGAAATGCGTATCGGTGACAAGCGGCTCTGCCTGCATACGCTCTCCGACCTCGACGACCTTCCGGGTAAAGTGAGGACGGACGGGCGGTACGAACGCCTCTCGACCGACCGCTCGGACTGCCGCCTGAGCCATGCCGCCCCCGTGGGCGTGATGCTGCCCTGCGACCATATCTACAACCAGTGGATATTCATAGATGACAGTAACGAGAACCTTTCCCGTTTCGAGAAGGCGGCAAAGAACATGCAGTCGCTTTCACGGTACAGCCGCAGTAACCAGATCAACAAGGAGTGGCTGGACGAATACCTGAATGAAGCGCATAGCAACGGGCTGCAATCTATACGCTGCCATTGCAACGTCATCGCATGGGCGGAAAACGGAGAGGAATTACGTCGGGTGAAAAACGATGTGGGCAGCGCACTGGCATTGATGGAATGCACTCCGCATCACAACACGACCGACTTGCCTGCCGTCTATTGGGCTGGCATACCGGGAAACGAGGCGGACTTCCCCTCTGAAGAAACATTCTACACCTTCACCGGGCAGGCGCTCTGCTTCTTTACGGCTGAAACGTGTTACCGGAACTCGCTCTCTCCCTTCGGTATCCGCATGGTGGACAGGCTGACGGGAAAACCCGTATTCCTCGACATATCGGACTTGCCCATGAAGAAAGGGGTAGTGACTAACAGAAACAAGTTCATACTCGGCCCCAGCGGCAGCGGAAAGAGTTTCTTTACCAACCATCTTGTGAGACAGTACTGGGAACAAGGAACCCATATCCTATTGGTGGATACCGGTAATTCGTACAAGGGACTCTGTGACCTAATACACCAGAAGACCGGAGGGGACGACGGGATTTATTTTACATACAAGGAAGATGATCCGATTTCTTTCAATCCGTTTTTCACGGAGGATTACCAGTATGACATCGAGAAACGGGACAGCATCAAGACCTTGATACTCACTCTTTGGAAAAGGGAGGACGAACCGCCACGACGCTCGGAAGAGGTGGCACTCTCGAATGCGGTCAGCCTGTATATCGAGAAGATAAAGAAGAACCGGAAGATAAAACCGAACTTCAACTCGTTCTATGACTTTGTGAAGAAGGACTACCGCAAGGTGCTGGCTGACAAGAATGTGCGGGAGAAGGACTTTGACGTGGACGGTTTTCTGAACGTACTGGAACCCTATTACAAGAACGGTGAATACGGCTATCTGCTGAACTCGGACAAGGAACTTGATTTACTTAACAAACGGTTTATCGTATTCGAGTTGGATGTAGTGAAAGATAATCCCATCCTTTTTCCGGTGGTCACGATTATCATCATGGAGACGTTCATTAATAAAATGAGACGTTTGCAGGGTATCCGCAAGATGATATTGATTGAGGAAGCATGAAAGGCAATCGCCAAGGAAGGTATGGCTTCTTATATAAAATATTTGTTTAAGACGGTCAGAAAGTTTTACGGAGAGGCGGTTGTGGTGACGCAGGAAGTGGATGACATCATCTCTTCCCCCGTTGTGAAAGAGACGATTATCAACAACTCGGACTGCAAGATATTGCTCGACCAGCGGAAATACCAGAATAAATTCGACCAGATACAGAACCTGCTCGGCCTGACGGACAAGGAACGTAGCCAGATACTCTCGATCAATCTTGCCAATGCGGCGAACCGGCTTTATAAGGAGGTCTGGATAGGGCTTGGCGGTACGCAAAGCGCGGTATATGCGACAGAAGTTTCGGGCGAGGAATATTTGTGCTACACCACCGAAGAGACTGAAAAACTGGAACTTACCCGCCTTGCTGAAAAGCTGGGGGGAAACATAGAGTTAGCTATCAAACAACTTGCCGAAAGCAAGCGGCAGGAAAAAAAGTAACCATTTTAATCCATAAAGACAATGAGCAAGAAAGATTTATTAAGCCAATGCAGGGAAGCACTCGGAGACGCAACCCTGACCAATCTGGATCTGTTGAACCTGATTGGGGAAATGAAGAAGGAACTGGAACATGACCGCATCTGCGGCCACTGAATGAACAAGGAAGGCGGCTCTACGCTGACTATCCGCAAGTCCAACCATGTGACGGACGGATTCAAGGGATACAAGGCCACGCTGTTCGCCGGAGAAACGAGTTATACCGAAATCAATATCCCGCTTCGCAGAGGTGACGACCTTTTCCTGCACGGGAACAAGGATGCCGGATGTATCGGGTATTTCAGCGGAAGTGAGGTATTGCTGTTCGGCAGTTACGGGCTGTTTGCCCGTGATGACGACAGCCGGTATTTACTTACTAAAGAAAGGAGATAGACGTATGAAAAAGAGAATAATGATTCTGTTCATGGCATTGCTCTCCCTTTCGGTGACAAGCAAAGCACAGTGGGCGGTTTTTGATCCCAGCAACTTTGCGCAAAGCATCGTAAACTCCGCCAATGAAATCATAGAAACCTCCTCTACCGCTGAAAATATGATTAATAATTTCAAGGAAACGGTAAAGATTTATGAGCAGGGAAAGCGTTATTATGATGCGCTGAAGTCAGTGCATGACCTTGTAAAAGGCGCCCGTAAAGTCCAACAGACCATCTTATTGGTAGGTGACATCAGCGACATTTACGTGACCAATTTCAATACGATGATGGGCGACCCGAATTTCACCGTGGAGGAACTCTCGGCCATGGCATTCGGGTACAACCGGCTGCTTGAAGAAAGCAGCAACCTGTTGCTGGATTTGAAGGAAGTGACCACGGCTACCGGGCTTTCGATGACCGACAAGGAACGGCTGGACATCATCAACCGGATATACGGCGAAGTGCTGGAATACAAGAACCTGACATGGTACTATACCCGAAAGAATATCGGAATATCGTACCTGCGCAGCAAGAAGAAGGGAGACTCGCAGCGGGTGCTTGCCTTGTACGGTACACACGACCAGCGTTACTGGTAATCATTCATCATTAAAGAAACGGATAAACTATGGTATTACTATCAATAGACTGGACGAACCTGCATGAGTTGCTGCGTTCGCTTTACGATGAAATGATGCCGCTGTGCGAGGATATGGCCAGTGTGGCGAAAGGTGTGGCCGGTATCGGTGCCCTGTTCTACGTGGCGTACCGGGTCTGGCAGTCCCTTGCAAGGGCGGAGGAGATAGACGTGTTCCCGCTTTTCAGGCCGTTCGTGCTGGGACTTTGCATCATGTTCTTCCCCACCATTGTATTGGGTACAATCAACGGGATACTTTCCCCCGTATGCAGTGCGACTTCCTCACTGGTCGAACAGCAGACTTTCGACATGAAGAAGTATCAGGAAGAGAAGGACGAACTGGAACGGGAGGCGATGCTGCGTGACCCGGCAAAAGCCTTTCTGGTAAGCGACGAGGAGTTTGACAAGAAGATAGACGAACTCGGCTGGTCGTTGGGTGACATGGACACGATGATAAACATGTACGGGCAGAAAGCGGTGTATGACATGGGAGAGAAAGTGCGGCAATGGTTCCGGGAACTGCTGGAACTGTTCTTCCAGGCGGCCTCGCTGCTGATAGACACGCTGAGAACTTTCTTCCTGATTGTCCTGTCCATACTGGGGCCGATTTCCTTTGCGCTGGCCGTCTATGACGGATTCCAAAGTACGCTCACCACATGGCTGTCACGCTATATCTGCATTTACTTATGGCTACCGGTGGGTGACCTGTTCGGGGCTATTCTCTCACGCATACAGATACTGATGTTGCAGCAGGACATCAAGCAGATGCAGGACCCGACATTCATACCGGACGCATCGAACAGTGTATATTGCATATTCATGATAATCGGTATCATCGGTTATTTCTGCGTGCCGACGGTTTCCTCGTGGATCATTCAGGCCGGCGGTGCGGGAGCTTACGGGCAGAAGGCCAACGGTGCCGGGAAGATGGCCGGGAACGGTGCTGCGGCAGTCGGCGGTGCCGTCGGCGGATCAGTAGCCGGACGCATCAAGAAAATGTTTTAAACGTATCATATTAAAAAACAGAAAAAACATGGAATTTAAATCATTAAAAAACATCGAGACATCGTTCCGGCAGCTGCGGCTGTTCGGAATGGTATTCCTGGGAGTATGCGCACTGGTAACGGTCTTCGCCACCTGAAAGGCATACGAGTTTGCGGAAGCGCAGCGGCAGAAAATCTATGTACTGGACAGCGGGAAGTCACTGATGCTCGCACTCTCGCAGGACGTGCAGCAGAACCGTCCCGTGGAAGCGAGGGAGCATATCAGGCGTTTCCACGAACTGTTCTTCACCTTGTCCCCCGACAAAAGCGCCATTGAAAGCAATGTGCAGCGCGCCCTTTACCTCTCGGATGAAAGCGCCATCGGTTATTACCGGAACTTGCAGGAGAAAGGGTATTTCAACCGGATGATAGCGGGAAATATCTCGCAGACCCTGACGGTGGACAGTATCCGGGGAGACTTCAACAGCTATCCATACGGGATGAAGACCTATTGCCGGCAGCACATCATCCGTTCGAGCAGCGTTACCGAAAGGTCGCTTGTCACCACCTGCCGTCTGAGGAATGTGACCCGGAGCGACAACAATCCACAGGGATTCCTGATAGAGAGTTTTACAATCATCGAGAACAAGGACATCGGACAGTATGAAAGATAACGGAATAAAAAAGGTCTTCCACTCGTTCAGAACGGGGAAAGACCGCCATATAGCGAAACTCCGCAGACGCTGGCAACGGTTGAGCTACCGGCAGCAGAGGATTATCATCCTTTACCTGCTCGGACTCTTCGCCGCCATCGACCTTGCCTACATCGTGGGCGGTTTCTGCGGGACAGACAAATTTCCGATTGAGGTGCGGCATCTCCAAAGGATTGCGCTCCCTGAAGCGGACAGTATCCAACCATTCAAAAACAATGTATCCAATGACACAATCCGATAAGAAAGAAGAGAAAGAAAAGGAAAAGGCAACGCAGAAAGCGGAGCCTGCATCCGAAAAGAAAGCGGACGGAAAAGCCGCCGGAAAACTGAAATTTTATGGTGTGGTGGCGTTCCTCTCCCTGCTGTGTGCCGGGTTCATCTGGTTTCTTTTCAAACCGGACGCGGCTGCCACGGTGGAAGGGACAGCGGGCATCAACACCACCATACCCGACGCTATCGCGCCCGAAACGATGGCCGACAAACAGAAGGCTTACGAACTGGAAGAGATGAAAAAGCGCAGGCAGGAAAAGGTGAGAACCTTGCAGGACGTGGCGGGTGACTATCTGGCACCGGACACGCCGGACGGGCTGAAACCGGAAGAAGATGCACCGAAACCGGATGCTATCCGGGAGTCCAGAGAGAAACAGAAGCGGATTTCAAGGCAAATCACCTCGTTCTATCAGGAGCCGAAAGAAAGTCCGCGGGTGGACGAACTGGAACGGCAGGTGAAAGAGCTTAACGAAAAGCTGGAACGTGAACGCAAGGGACAAGACCCGCTGGAACTGATGGAGAAGTCGTATGAGATGGCGGCACGCTATTTCCCCGGACAGACGGGCGGGCAGGTGAAGAACATACTGCCTGCGGGCGGTTCATCCGGCAATCCTGCCGCCATAGCCGCCGGACGTGCCACGGAGAATGTGGTTTCGTCACTGGCCGCACCTCCGCCACTTGACACGATACCCCGCAATTACGGTTTTGCCACTGCGGTAGGCGGCGGACAGCTTGCCGGAGCCAATACGATACGTGCCTGCGTGGCCGAAGACCAGACGGTGAGTACCGGGGCATGGCTGAAGTTCCGGCTGCTGGAGCCGCTGCAAGTGGGCGGCGTGCTTGTACCGGCCAATACTCCGCTATACGGAACGGTGCGTATCGAGGGGCAGCGGATGGCAGTCACGGTAAATTCCATCGAGAGCGGCGGCAATATCCTGCCGGTGGAACTGGCGGCATACGACATGGACGGGCAGGCCGGACTTTTCGTTCCGAATACCGCAGAGCGTACCGCCATGAAGGAAGCCGCCGCCAATATCGGGGGCAGTTTCGGGACAAGCATCTCGTTCGCCCGCAGTGCCTCGCAACAACTCGTCATGGACGTGACAAGGGGCGTGCTTAGCGGCGGTTCACAATATCTGGCCACAAAGATGCGTGAGGTGAAGGTGGCCGTGAAAGCGAATTATCAACTTTTATTAATCTCAAAAAAACAGTAATCAGATGAAGACAAGATTTATTCTATCAATAGTCATGCTTTTAACCGTATTGTCGGTAAAAGCGCAGGAACCGGTGGAAACAAAGATTTTTCCCACCAACCGGATTATCGCACCGCATCAGATTGAGGTGACTTTCCAGAAAACCGTGCATATCCTTTTCCCTTCCGAAGTGAAATATGTGGACTTGGGTTCGTTCGACATCATCGCGGACAAGGCCACGGGAGCGGAAAACGTGGTACGCATCAAGGCGGCGGTAAAAGGCTTTGAGGGGGAAACCAATTTTTCAGTCATCACTGCCGACGGTTGTTTCTATTCCTTCAATGTGGTTTACAAGGACGAACCGGCACAGCTCTCCATCGAGATGGAGGACTGGCTCCGGGACAATCCCGAAGGCGGCATTGCCGGTGACCGCATGTTCGTGAAGCTGAAGGAACTCGGCGGGGAGACACCGCTGGTGGTGAACCGCATCATGTACACGCTGTATAAGAAGAACAAAAGGGACATCAAACATATCGGCTGCAAGAAGTACGGCATACAGACACTGCTCAAAGGAATTTATATCAATAACGACCTGCTGTACCTGCATACTTCCGTGCGCAACAGTTCGGACATATCGTTTGACATCGACTATATCCGTTTTAAAGTCATCGACAAGAAAGTGGCGAAACGTACAGCCATGCAGGAGAATTTCATCGAACCGGTAAGGACGTATAACCGCCTGATAACGGTGGATGGAAAAGCCACGGTGCGTAACATATTCGTGCTGCCCAAACTCACCTTGCCGGATGACAAACTACTCGTTGTGGAGATTTACGAAAAGGGCGGTGCCCGTCACCAGTCGTTCCGCATAGAGAACACCGACCTTGTGGCGGCAAAGCCGATCAGTGAACTGCATCTGAAATAGTAACCCCTATATAATATAATGTATATGCAAAGAATACTATTCATATTGACGGTTGCCGTGACGTTGCTCTTCGGAGCGGACAAGGCATACGCGCAGCGTGACCTGCCGGGGCAGACCGGCATACAGTTCACCAGCGGTGGAGTGGATCATTTCCTTTCATGGAAGAGCGGCGGTGAGCGTCACTACTTCACCTCGCTGGCCTTTACCCTTACCAACCGTAACCGCACTTACTGGCTGTACGGTCTGGACTATCAGATAAAGAAATATACTTATGAGAACAAGGCGATACCAAAAGCGCAGTTTACCGGAGAACTCGGCTACTTTATCCCCGTATTGTCGGACAAGGGACGGAACGTCTGTTTCCGTATCGGGCTTTCCGCTCTGGGCGGCTTCGAGACAGTCAATTGGGGAACCTCCCTGCTCCCCGACGGGGCGGCAGTGACCAACGGGGACAGTTTTATTTATGGCGGTGGACTGACTGCGGCCTTTGATGTCTATCTGACAGACCGGATCGTCTTCCTGCTGCAAGTCAAGGAAAGGGCGCTGTTCGGAACGGACGCGGGGAATTTCCATACACAGATAGGATTGGGCGTTCGCATAATTATCAACTAACGAAAAGAGAAAGGAGAAATATAAAAATGAAAAACGTAATTTATATATGTATAGCCGCACTGGTTGCGGTGCTGGCATTGGGTTCATGTAACGATGAGATAGACATCCGGCAGGATTATGATTTCAGCCTCTCGTCATGGTATCTGCAAAAACAGATTGCAACGGGTGAAACGGTGGAGATACGCTTTTATCTGGATCGTGAAGGGGACTATGAGAAGGCGGAGTATGAAATAGGCTACATTCAGATGGAAGGCAAGGGAGAGGTGACGGACTGCGAAGGCGTAAAACTCGTCAACCGGGAAGTAAGGCCGCTGGCGGAAGTGCCGGGGCTGGATACGGAAAATCCGGTGAAGCAGGTGTTCACTCTCTTTTACCGCTCGACAAGTGCCAAACGCTCGGAACTGAAATTCTTTGTCCGGGATAATTTCGGACGGGAAAGGGAACTGACGGTGACGTTTGACGTGGAAAGCGGTACGGCGGAAGAATAGTCGCTATCAGTATCTATCAGGAAGGACGGCGGGGCATCCCGCCGTTTTTCATTTCCTGAATTTGACCGGATGGCAGCAATTTGAATGATTTATCTGCCCTTTGATAGAAAATAACTCGTTATATTTACAGACCGTTTTAATTTATAAGCACATGAAAACAACACTCCGAATATTCCGCATTTTATTCAAGCTGCTTCTGCTTGTTTATGTGACAGTGATAAATATTGTCCTTATATCTGCCTTTTATGTCCTGCTGCTGGCAATCATCGGCTGGGTGGCCCCTTCGTTCCTGCCGGGACTGTTCGCTGAATATCCCTTCGCGCATCATCTGGTCTATTCGATGCCTTTCTATATCGTACTGCTTTACATATTGTACAGCCTTTCACCCCTGAACGTGTGGGTGATGCGGATAAAGGAAGGGTATAAACCGCTGGATGGCAATGAACGGGGACGGGTGGAACGCCTGCTTTCGGAAATGGGTATGGAAAGAAAGCTGAATATCTACCGCAATAAGGATGCACGCACGAATGCCGTAACTTTCGGTTTCAATACCATCGGTCTGACGGGTGGCATACTTGTCGCCGCTTCGGACGAGGAACTGAAAGGGATAATCAGCCACGAGGTGGGGCATATCTCGCATTATGATTTCGTTTACCAGGTGCTTCTGTTCTCGATGCAGTCGCTGGGTTACCGTTGCCTGTACGGGCTGTTCCTTATCCCGGCTTTGGTTTTCGGAATCATAGGCAATCTTGTGATTGCGGTGGCTCCGGCTGTCCGGTTCGCTGTGGTGGGGATAGCGAAACTATGGTGGGGTATCTATAAATTACTGCATCATACGATATACGGTATCAGCCGGATGGCCGACGTGAATATCAACAAATATGCCGAATACCGCTGCGACACATATGCCGTGCGCTATGGGTGTGGTGAAGGTTTGCTCTCGTTCCTGCGCCGGCTGGTGGTGACGGAGACGGACGGGGAGCGGCCTTCGTTTACCGAATACATCATGAGTACGCATCCGTCAACCGAGAAACGGATTGCACGGCTGGAAAAACTGCTGTAACATACGGCGGGGAATGTGTGCCTATATCATTTTGTAGATATTGGTATAGGGAAGGCCGGATGCACGTACCTGCCCGATTTCCGGACAGAAGTCATTGTAATAACAGATGATATGGCAACCGGACAGTACCTTTCCGGCGTTGTCTTTTTCTGAAAGTATCTCTTTGCTGTCCGCCAGCTTCATCAGGTCGTCATACAAGGCACGGTACATTTTGTCGGTATCTGCCGGAAAAGATGTTTCCGGTATGACCGCCGAAAGAATAATCTCCGGGCATTTATCCGCTTCACGCAGCATGACTATCGTATCCGCGCCTAATAATCCGATATAGGAATGTAGATTGCAGGTGAATGTGCGGCAACCTTCATCATAAAGTGAAAGGATGATCCGGTAGAGTTCCATACGGATTTTATCCTCCCTGAATTGGTCGTATTTCGTTATTTTTTCAATGGTACAGCCTGTTATGGCAACGCTCTTGTTGTACATCTTGCTATGGTTTTTTAATTAATGCCTTGTCCGTAACTTCTTGCTATGTACCGGAAATAAAAAAGCACGGTACCTAACAAGTTTGAACACAGGCACGACCAAGCGCCTCGCAGGAAACGAGTTAAGACCGTGCCATAAGTGTATGACAAGGACTCCGCCCGTTTATTCTCCTGCATTAAAATTGGTCGTTTCGTGTTCGGGAATAAACAGCTAAAAGCTATTCTAATATGTTATCATTCAACTTTTTCTAATCTTATAACTTTCTTGATTTTATATTCAACTACGCAAAAGTAGAAAAAAGCCGGGCAATCACGTAAGGATTGCCCGACTTTTTTAAGGGAAGCTGTTCAGGTGTGGGGTGTGGCAGGTCAGTCCACGGGTTCGCCGCCATAGCACAGGCGGCAGATGTCCCCGTGGATTTCACGCATGATATTCAGTTGCATCCGTTCGCTGATATGACGGTTATCGGAACGCATGAACAGTCGGTTTTCAATCAGACTGCAAAACTTCGTACCCTCCTTGTCCACGATACAGAGTATCTGGTTTTCAAGGAAGAAGTCCGTATCGGTGGAATATTCCACATTCGGGGAGATTCTGATATAGTTCATATATGGATGGTTTGGATGATAATTACGGTGGCGGTGTGGGTGGGGTCGTCCGGCCCTGCCCGCCTTGCCGGTCTTGGAAGGAAAAGCCATACCGGATTTTATTTCCGGCATGGCTTCGTGTTCATTTTCAAGCGGCCTTGTCATTTCCGCCTTTTCCTTTTTTCGCTTCGGTGAGTTTCCTCTCCTGCTTTTCTTCAGTCGGCTGCGCTTCGGCTTTCTTCGCTGCCGCCTTTTCCGCTTTCTTCATCTCCTTTATCCGCTCTTCCAGGCGTTCGTGTCGTTTCTGATATTCTTCCTCGTGGGTGGCTTTGGCAAGTCCGTACTGGTCGGGGAAGTGCATGTTTGCGAAGTCCCTTAACAGTTTGGATGCGCTGTTGTCTCCGTAAGCGTTCTCACAAAGAAAATGGTTGATGAAGTCCCGTTTGATGACGGTCTTTTGTGCGTCCGTCAGCTTGGCTACAATCTTCATACGCTGTTTCTCGTCCAATGGCATCGGCTGGTCTTTGATACCGCAAAGCGGATAATGCTTTCTTTGCAGTTTGGTAAGCATGATGAAATAAAGCATTCCGTCCTCGTACTGCGTGAACGGGCTTTCGGGATAGTCATTTTCACGGACTACTCTTTTTGTGTCGGCTACAATCTTCTCAACGGAAAGTTGTTTGAAACGCTTGTCCCGTTCCTGCAATGTCTCGATAGTGACGGGGGCGGTGTCCTTCTTGTTTATCTCCACATAACAGAGTTCGGGTTCTGTCTGTCCTACCTTTACATATGTTTTTATCCTGCCTTCTTCTTTCTTTTGGTTCAGTTCTTCCACCTTACGGGCGTATTCCTCGTTTTTTTGTTCAAAGGTCTGTACCGCTTGTTCATACTCTGTCGGTTCGGTGAACTGTTCCTTCTGCGGTGCTTCGGGGGCTTTGGGAAATTCCCGTGCCGATACGTTGTAATCAAAATCTTTGATTTCATGCCCTTTCTTGTCCAATTTTTGGAGTGCCGTATCGTTACGGCTTCCGTAATAAGGTCGGGCAATCACTAATTTCGGGTCGGATTTCAGAAGTTTCTCCGTTTCTTTTGCCACAAATGCGGCATTTTTGGTTTCCAAACATTTGCGGTTGGTGCAATGTCCGCACCCGTTATGCTCGGCAAAAAGGTTATAATTCGCTGCGTTGTGTACACACGCCTTGCATTCCGTCTTGTCGAACTTGTATTGTTCAAGGTCGGTGGTGTAGCATTTCTCAAAATATCTCTTGAACAGATTGAGCGTGTAACCGCTCCAATCGTCCCTGCTGCCCTCCTTGAGGTGGTTTTCGTACACGTCCTTTTGGATATTGGGTTCATAGGTGCTTATCTCCTCGGCAACACTGACGGTGATTTTTTCATTATCCAGCAGTTCACCTATGGGCTGATAGAGTTCGTTCAGTTTCAAACGTGTATAGATATACTTCTCGCTCCGTCCGAAACGGCTGACGAGTGAGTACATGTCATATCTGCCCTTTTCAAGCAGGCGTTTGAAGGCTTTCGCTTCTTCGGTGGGGCGTACCTGTTCACGCTGTAAATTCTCACTTAGTGACATATCTTCCGCTTCATCGTCTGTTACATTATTATATATGGTTGCCTTTATCGTCTTTGCTTCTGCAAGCAAGGAAGCACGGTAACGGCGTTCACCGTAGATGATTTCGTAACCGCCTGCCGTGCGTGGGCGTACGGCTATGGCCTGCAAAACGCCTACCTCCCGGATGCTGTCCGCGAGTTCCTGCAAGGATGTGTCATTGAACGTCTTGCGGTGGTTGTCCGCACTTGGGTGTACGGTTGTAATATCAAGGTCGGTTTCGGCTGTAGCCGTTGCAAGCGGTGTTTTAAGCGTAGCTTGCTGTGGTGCTTCTTCCACAACGGTGGGAACGGTTGCCGTTTCGGGTGCTTCCGTCACTCCGGCAGTTGTGGGCACGTTCTGTGGTGAAAGTAATATCATCGGCTTGGGGATGATTGCCAAAGCGGTTACTTTCACTGCTGTTTCTTTCTCTGATTTCTGTACGTTGTTCATTTTCTGTACTTTTTTGCTCGTCTTCATAATTGTAAGTTTTTTAATGTTGATAGTTAATTGAATAGTTTTCCGTCTGAAAGGTATTCCCAATCGTTGGCGTTACTTTCTTCCGTGAAGTATTCCAAAGTTTGGGTGCTTTCCATATCATCCCGACAAGCACGGAAAAAGCTGTCGAGACAATCTTTCATAAGGTTGTCAAACGTGACTGTTTCGGTGGGGAATTCCAAAAACTTATAAATCGGATCGAGAATGCAGTCATCTATGTAATAGCCTGTAAGGGGGCAACAAGTATCTACAAGTATTCTGCTTTTTCTGCCTTTCCTTCCGTTCCAATAGAATTTGGGTATATATAAGTCGCTCCAATGGTTGTTTGTCAGATAGGTTGCCAGCCTCCAACCGCATAGTCCGTCTATGCTGTCATCCTGCCTGCTCCGATAGTCATAGCTATAATGGGATGCGTCATATCTCCAATTACCGCACACAATGCCGAAGCGTTCGCAAAAGGTGTCGAGCGTTTTACGGTTCTCGTCCGTCCAGCCGTAATAGTATCGGCTGTATAACCATTCGTCATACGCCTTTTCTTTGGCTTCACCGGATAACTCGGTTATCTGATAAAGGGTATATGTTCTTGTTTCTGTTCTCATATCATTACATGTTTAGAAGTTCTTTGATAGTGTGGCGGATTGCTCCGCCATACTTTGAGTATAATCATGCGTGGATGCACGTTGCGAGTGTCTCACGTACTTTCTGTTCCTGCTTCCTGCTGTATATCCATCCTGCACGCCTTTCACCGTTGTAGGTGAGGTTCGCACGAAACAGGCCGTTCAGATTTTTAAGAATGTCCTTTATCGGCTTGGTGTCCCCGAATACGGCTATCGCCTTTTCGCTGTACTCCACGATTTCAAGATTGAGTGCGGAAAGGTCTGCGGATGTTGTCGGCTGCTGCGCTCCGGTTTCCCTCTGCGGTGCTTTCAGACAAATGTTCGCTTCATCCCCTGCGGTGTGGGCGTATCGCTCGATGAACTTTTCAAGGTCGTAAATTTCCTCTTTTGAAATCGTCCAACCGCTGTACTTGTTGCGTCCCAAATACATGCCGTCCCCCATGCTGTAATTTTCACGGTGTTCGTATTCCTTGTTGTTCTCTGCCAAAAAAGCCGTTCCCTCAAAATTGGCGGCATGCTTGCGCATTTCGGGAAAGAGGTTGCGTGTATGGGTGGAAAAGCCTAAAATCACGGTTCTTTCTATACGGTAGTTGTAGTAGTCCGTATAGCTTTCACACTCGCTCACCCGTAGTTCACCTATAATCACGGCTTTTGCATCCGACGGAATAAGGGGGCGCAAGCGTTCCGCACCGATTTTTGCAGTGCGTGCGTTTCTCTGCCGTTCTTCCTCCGCTTTTCTGTCATCTTCCGTTTTCTTCTCCGTTGCCTTTGTGAGTAGGGCGGCTGTTTCCAACGGGTCTAAAAACTTGGGGTTCGCATCATCGTAATAGATGCCTATCCCGAATTTTTCCGACAAGGGTCGGATAAGGTCGGAAGTATGAAACTCGTATGTACGCAAATTGATAAGATGATAGGTTATTCCCCATTTGCTGCGGCTCACTTCATACACTACATAGCTGTCGTAGCTGTAACCTTCCAGCACTACCACTTGATTGACTGAAACGGTCTGTTCGTCTCTGTCGTAACTCTTGTTTGCTCCCAATAAATGTAACTTGTTCATAATGGATTGTTTTTAGATGATTAATATTTCGTTTCAGCATATCACGCATAAAAGGATGATGAAAAAGAGAAGCACGAAAAGAGAAAGGAAAGCGGAAAGGATGCGCCACACGGCACGAATAAGGAAAACCACCACCGCCAAACCTGCCAACATGGGCAGAACGCCACCTAAACCCGTCATCACACCACCAACGAAGGCACACACGAAACGCACCGCCACGTACACCACGAAGCCGACCAACGACCACTTCGCCAAATTTTTTATGCCAGTTGGAGCGGAGCCTTCGCTTCGTTTCAAATCTTGCTGTATTTCTGTTCTCTTTTTCATAACATTGACTTTTTTTTTATGCCTTGTCGGTGGCTTCACCTTGCTCGTTTCAGGGGGCAGATACGGACGGGGAGAAAATATGCAAGGCTTTTGGTGAAAAATTTTCAACCGCCCCACTGGACGGATTGAAAAATTTTCGCCAAAACCCGTAGGGCGCGAAGCGGGCTTGCAGATTTTTAGGGGCCCCGGCCGTAGCTTCGCACCCTGAACCATGCAAGGGGAAGTCATGACGGGGTAATAAAAATGAGGAAATCGTTATATAGGGAAAAAGAGAACGGAAATACGGCAAGATTCGAGAGGCTCTGCAAAATGGAATATTAAGTTTTTGGTAGATTATTAAACATGTAGACTGTGATAATATAAAAAAAACTAAATTAAAGCAATGTATTGGCAAAATGTATTATTTTTGCAAACAAAGAGAAAAAATCGGATTCTAATAACAAATGAGAAAAGCAATATCTGTATTCTTTATATTGCTCGCCAATATAGTTATATTGGCTCATACAGTTGTACCTCATCACCATCATAACAAAGTTTTTGCTACAGTTGTCGGTCTGTTTGATAATAATGCCCAATATGAAGCAGAACATCATCATGGAACAGCTCATCATCATGACAATACCGGTAATACTGAAGAATGTCTGATCAATGAAGTCTACATTGCTACATGTAGGGCACAGAATGATGATGGAATAATTCAACCTTTGCATGTAAATCTGGATTGGTGTCCTTTATTTGCAACAGCTTCATTATTCTATAGAATCCCCATTCAACAGGCTTTACCTTTCAGGCAAAAGCCATATATAGAGTTAATCCATCCTATTTTTGTCACTCATTCCTTTGGATTGAGAGCACCTCCTTTTTGTTAATATATTAGCAACTCTTATTAGGATACATCGGGCAGATATGCACTTTATTGAGGCTGTTTGCTTGTAATTATCGTGTCCCTACTTTCCTTATTTATCAATTTTAATATATAACAAAATGAAGAAAAATATATTATTCGTCTGTGCGGTAGTATTCGCACTATGCTCTTGTGGTGGTAATTCACAAAAACAAAATGTACATACTCATGATGATGGTTCAACTCATGAAGACCACGCACCGGCGGCAACTCCTACTGAACAGGAAAGTTTCAAGGTGGAAGCTGATACTGCACAAGTAAGAGATGCGCATAACCATGATGAACATACGCACGACCATTCGGGTGAAGGTGCTCATAAACATTAATTCATAAAGCGGACAGACATGAATAAAATAGTTTATGTATTAACTATGCTTTTGGCAGTAGTTATGACGGCGTGTAACCATAATCATGCACATAGTGAAGAAGAGCATGCGCACGAAGAGAACCTTCAATTGACCTCATATAGCGATGATTTTGAAGTATATGCAGAGGCAAAACCGTTTGTGGTAGGACAAGAAAGCAGTATTTTAGCCCATTTCTCCTATCTCTCAAATTTTAAACCAATAACCGAAGGCTCGATAACGGTCAGTCTGATTGTAGGCACGAATGGAATTCGTCAGACATTAGATAAACCGACCCGTACGGGTATTTATTCGTTTGCTTTAAAACCGGAAACGGCAGGTACTGGCAAATTGGTTTTTGATATTCAGACACCAGATAAGAAATCGCAGATTGTAGTACCGGGTATCAAAATATATACAGATGTACACGATGCTCAGCACGAAGCGGCAGATGCTGTTGCCAACAGCAGTAATGGTGTGGTCTTTACAAAAGAACAGAGTTGGAAAGTAGATTTTGCAACGGAACCTTCACGCAGAGAACCGTTCGGACAGGTCATTAAGACTATGGCTCAGATTTTACCTTCACAGGGTGATGAAAGAGTGATTACAGCTAAAACAAGTGGGATTGTCTCCTTTTCCGGTAACGAAATAGTGAATGGCAAACCTGTTACTGCCAATCAAACGATGTTTTCCATTGAAAGTGGAGATATGGCAGACAACAATCTGGGAGTACGGTATAAGGAAGCGATTAGTGAATATAATCGCGCGAAAGCTGAGTATGAACGCAAGCAGAGCCTGGCAGCAGATAAGATTGTATCGGAAAGCGATTTGTTGAAAGCAAAAACAGAATTTGAAACAGCAGAAGCTGTTTACAATAATTTCCGCAAGAATTTTGTATCGGGCAGACAGTCGGTAAGTTCGCCTATCAGTGGATTCGTAAAACAGGTTCTGGTGCGTAACGGCGAATTTGTAGAAGCCGGTCAACCGGTGGTTACAGTTTCCCAGAATAAGAACCTTCTTATAAAAGCAGAAATACAGCCCAGATTCTATTCTGTGTTGAATGGAATGAACGATGCCAATTTCCGTCTGATGAATAGCGGTCAGGTATATTCCTTGGAAGATTTAGGTGGTAAAGTGCTTTCTTATGGAAAATCGACAGGGATTGATAATCCGTTAATACCGGTTATTTTTCAGGTAAATAATACCATAGAACTGATACCGGGCACATTTGTTGAAACTTATATCAAGACGCAGACTACTCAACAAGCCATTACCGTTCCTACAGTCTCTGTTGTAGAAGAAATGGGGAATTATTTTGTGTATGTACAGCTCACTCCCGAATACTTCGAAAAGCGGCTTGTCAAGACAGGCGTGAGCGACGGGAAACGCATTGAAATTTTGGAAGGATTGTCCGGCAACGAACGGGTGGTATCAACCGGAGCTATTTTGGTTAAACTTGCACAGGCTTCAGGAGCGTTGGATGCTCACTCCGGGCATGTACATTAAAGATAGGGAGAACCAATTATGAACTTTATAAATAGTATCATCAAATACTCCCTTAACAACAAACTGTTTGTATTGATAGGGGCGGTGTTGCTGATTGTGGCAGGTACATACTCATCCCAACGGATGGATATTGATGTCTTCCCTGACCTGACAGCACCAACGGTTGTGGTTATGACCGATGCGCATGGAATGGCGGCTGAGGAGGTGGAACGTCTCGTTACATTTCCTATTGAAACGGCTGTGAACGGAGCGACCAACGTAAGGCGTGTGCGTTCAGCATCCATGTATGGCTTTTCATTTGTTTGGGCTGAATTCAACTGGGGAATGGATATTTTTCAGGCCCGGCAGATTGTCAGTGAAAAAATGGTTGCTTTAGGCAATTCTCTGCCTACGGGTATCACTCCCGTACTTGCACCGCAATCCAGTATCATGGGAGAAATCCTTTTTATCGGACTGCAAGCCGACAGTACCTCAATGATGCAGTTGCGCACGATAGCGGATTGGGTGGTGAAACCCGCCATTTTGGCTACGGGTGGTGTATCGCAGGTGACGATTATCGGCGGCGACTATAAGCAGTACCAGATATTGGCCGATCCTCAGAAAATGGATGCTTATGGTGTCACCATGAACGAACTGGAAGAAATCGGTAAGACTTTCAGTACAAATTCGGCAGGTGGTGTTGTTCGTGACTATGGCAACGAGTATGCCTTGCGTGGAATGGCACGCACGAATGACCTGGAAGAATTGGGTAATACATTCATCAAACGGAACAACGGTTCCCCGGTAGTGGTTTCGGATGTGGCGGAAGTAGTTATAGGAAGTGCAGTGAAAATGGGACATGCCTCTCAAAATGCCCAGCCTTCCGTAATTCTGGCTATTTCCAAACAGCCCAATATCAATACCCTCAATGTCACAGAGCAGATAGAGAATAATCTGAAAGAAATACAGAAATCTCTTCCGGCTGATGTGAGAATGGATACGCACATCTTCCGTCAGGCCGATTTTATTGAAGCATCTGTAAATAATGTAGGGCGTGCATTGCTGGAAGGAGCTATTTTTGTTGTTATCATCTTGTTCTTGTTCTTGGGCAGCTATCGTACCACCATTATCTCAGTGATTGCCATTCCCTTATCCCTGTTGGGTACGGTTGTGGTATTATACCTTCTTGGAATGAACATCAACACCATGACTCTGGGCGGTATGTGTATTGCTATCGGTTCACTGGTAGATGATGCGATTATTGACGTGGAGAATGTATATAAACGGCTGAAACAGAATTTCAGGAAACCGAAAGAAGAAAGACTGCCTGTTTTGACGGTTGTTTTTGAAGCATCCAAAGAAATCCGTGCGTCAATCCTGAATGCGACGTTTATCATCATGGTGGCTTTTGTGCCTTTGTTTTTCCTTTCAGGTATGGAAGGCAGAATGTTGAAACCGCTGGGTATCGCTTACATTGTGTCGCTGTTTATGTCTTTGATTGTAGCAATGACCATTACTCCGTTACTCTGCAAGATGATTCTGGCCGATGATAAATATTTAGGCAGAAACGAAAAGGACAGTTGGCTGACACGTAAACTGTCTGCCGCTTATTTTTCATCATTGGGATGGGCATTGCAACATAAAAAAATGATATTAATCCCTTCCATAGCCTTGTTCCTTTTGGCTGTCGGATTGTTTACCACAATGGGACGGAGTTTCCTGCCGGAATTTAATGAAGGCTCTTTGACTATCTCTGCCGTATCCAAACCTGGTGTATCTTTGGATATAAGCAATCAGTTGGGTAACTTGATGGAAGAAGAATTACTTAAAATTCCGGAAGTGACAAGTACTTCCCGTCGTACCGGACGTGGCGAATTGGACGAACATTCACAGGCCACCAACAGTGCGGAATTGGATATTAATTTTAAACTGAAAGACCGTAGCAGGGATGAGTTCTTTGCGGATGTGCGTGCCAAACTTGCAGGCATTCCCGGAGTGGCAGCTACAGTGGGGCAACCGCTTGGTCACCGTATCGACCACATGCTGTCGGGTACCCGTGCCAACATTGCCATCAAGATTTTCGGCACGGATTTTAAGCCGGATGTTTATTCTCGGCAATCAGATTCAAAGTGCTGTTCAGGGAGTGGAAGGACTGGTGGATATTAGTGTAGAGCAACAAACCGAGACTCCTCAGCTACAAGTCCGCCCCAACAGAGCCGCTTTAGCTAAGTATGGCATTTCTATCGAAGACTTTAATAAGTTCATTGACTTAGGCTTTTCCGGTGAGAAAATATCCGATATTTACGAAGGGCAGCGTAGCTTTGATCTTGTACTTCGCCTAAATAAGAATTATACAGAAAGGATAGAAGATATAAAATCTGCTTTGATTGATACCGGAGACGGAAGGAAAATTCCTTTGGAAGAAGTGGCGGACGTTGTTTCCGTAGGTGGTCCGAACACCATAACACGTGAGAACGTGCAACGCAAGCTGGTTGTTTCCGCCAATGTTGCCGGACGTGACGTGAACAGTGTGGTGACAGATATCCAAAAGAACATTGAAGAAGCCATCACTTTACCCGAAGGCTACCGTATTGAATATGGCGGACAGTTCGAGAGCGCACAAAGTGCATCCCGTACGCTGTTTATTACTTCCATACTGGCTATCTGCGTCATCTTCCTGTTACTCTATGGCGAGTTCAAGAATATATCTTTATCAATTATCATTTTACTTAATCTGCCGCTATCTTTGATTGGCGGTGTGTTAGCGGTATATTTCACATCTGCCGTGATAAGCATTCCGTCCATCATCGGCTTCATCACCCTGTTCGGCATCGCTACACGCAACGGAATCTTGCTGATTTCCAAATACCATCATTTGCAGCAAGAAAATACCCCCTTGCATGAAACGGTGCTTCACGGTTCTATTGACCGGTTGAACCCTATTCTGATGACGGCATTGACGGCTGCACTGGCACTGATACCCTTGGTGTTCAATGGAGATAAATCGGGTAACGAGATACAAAGTCCTATGGCTATTGTCGTATTGGGTGGTCTGCTGACCTCGACTTTGCTGAATATCTATGTCGTTCCTATTGTGTATGAGTTATTTGAAAAGAACAGAATGAAGAAAAGCGTGAAAAAATGAGAAAGTTATTAATAGGTTTGTTGCTGGCGGCTATGGTAAGTCCGCTGGCAGCACAAGATTATACCGCTGTCCTGCAAGAAATCGAATCGAACAGCACCACGCTGAAAGCCTTGCGCGAGCAGGCTGAAGCTGATAAACTGGCGAGCCGGACGGGTATTTATCTTGATAATCCGGAGGTAGAATTCAATTATCTCTGGGGTGATCCTTCCGTCATGGGCAACCGGACGGACGTAAGTGTCAAACAGTCTTTTGATTTTCCCTCAGCGTATGCTTACAAAGGGAAAATTGCAAAGCTGGAAAGCGTGAACGCTGAACTGAAATATAAATCGGAACGTGTTCAATTGCTTTTGTCAGCCAAGCAACTTTGTATTGAACTGATTTATTTTAATGCCTTGTCTAAAGAATACGAGATACGCCTTCAACATGCCGAAGCAATTTCACAATCTTACAGAAAGAAGTTGGAAAACGGTGAGACTAACAGTATTGAGAACAACAAGGCGCAAATGAACCTGATAACTGTCCGCAACGAAAAAGTACGTATAGATGTGGAACGGGAAAATATTCTCTCGGAATTGAAAAGGCTGAATGGGGGAAAGAAAATCTCTTTTGAGACATCCGACTTTCATTTATCTCCTCTTCCTGCTAATTTTGAAGATTGGTATTCGGGAGCAGAAGTCAAGAGTCCGGTCTTGCAATACGTCAGAGCACAAGTGGAAATCAATGAAAAGAGAATCAAATTGAACCGTGCGCTGGGATTGCCTAAATTTTCGGCGGGCTATATGAGCGAGAAACTTGCAGGTGAACACTTTCAAGGCGTTACGGTTGGAGTTTCCGTTCCATTGTGGGCAAACAAAAATCGCATCAAGCAGTCTAAAGCGGCTGCCCAAACAGCCCGTACAGTAGCAGAGGATACCCGCATGCAATTTTACAACAGGCTTCAAAACCTTTTTCTGAAAGCGTCCGGCTTACAGCAGTCTGTCACAACGTATCGGAGTTCACTGGATAGTTTTAACAATGCTGTTCTTTTGAAAAAAGCATTGGATATGGGGGAAATTTCCTTGTTAGATTATCTACTGGAAATGCAATATTATTATGATGCTGTAGAAAATGCTTTAGCCGCTGAGAAAGACTTTGAGTTGGCTTTGGCTGATTTATCCGCTGTAGAATTATAAATCTCCTCTTAGAAACAAGTATGGTACTCGTCAATACATAGTAAAATAATAAGAAAGTATGAAACGGGTACCTGCTTTTTTGAATATTTAGTTTGGGATAACCATCAGAATATTGTAATTTTGCACAGTCATTAAGAATGAGTAAGAAACACTGTATGAAGAAAATAATATCTATATTATTTTTATTGTTGACCAGTATCGCGGTAGTGGTTCATGCAGTTGTGCCGCATCATCATCACAACAAACTGTTCACTTCTGCTATCAGTTTCTTAGGTGAAGATACCAATACTCTTTTCGACCATCATGATGCCAAATTCATTCATCATATAAGCAATGCGGTCATTTATGTGTACGATGCCCAGCAATCTACAGCAGATGTTTTGCCGTTGCAGGCTTGTCCGATTGACAATTCACCTCTATATCAGGCAGATTTATATGGTATTTCTGTTATTCTAAAGCCCTATCTTGCTTTTGGTTATCCTGCCGTAATTATTAATTCTCTTGGATTAAGAGCACCCCCTTTCTGCTAATTTAATTTTAGACTGGAAAAGAGAGTATTTTACTTATTTGGAATAAACACGATTGATTATTCCAAGACATTTTGTATCATTTTAATTCAAGAAAAGAATTATGTTGAAAAGAATAAATGATGTCCTTAGCGGCGTCCCCATGACTATTGTGGCCGGAATCTTTCTGGCAGTGAGCCTCATTCTGATGTTGGCAGGTGTGAAGATTTTGATTGACCCTGCTTGGGTTACGGTGTTTATCTGCGGGCTTCCGCTTCTTTACTTGGCCCTGACGAGGCTTATATTCCAAAGGTGGATTTCTTCGGCTTTACTTATTTCCATAGCGATGATAGCCTGTATTTATATCGGCGAATTGTTTGCAGCCGGAGAAGTCGCCTTCATTATGGCTATTGGAGCCATATTGGAAGACCGTACCGTAGCCCGTGCTAAAAAAGGAATAAGCAAGCTTATCAGCCTGGCTCCCCAGCAAGGACGCCGTATCATCCTTGAGAATGGTGTTGAAAAGGAAGAAACTGTTCCTGCAGAAGATATTCGCAAGGGAGATTTGTTGCGGGTGCTTCCCGGAGAAATAATACCGGTAGATGGCAAAATCATTTTTGGTGATACATCTGTTGATCAGTCTATTATAACCGGAGAATCACTTCCTGTAGACAAAAAGGTGGGAGATGATGTCTATTGTGGTACAATCAACCGTTTTGGTTCTATTGATATACAGGCAACTCAAGTTGGCGTGGATTCTTCTTTACAGAAACTGATTAACATGGTGAAGGAAGCCGAAAATAAAAAAGCACCCATGCAACGTATTGTTGACAAATGGGCGACATGGCTTGTTCCCATTGCCCTGATGATTGCAGTGGTGGCATATTTAATCACATCAGATATAGAGCGTGCGGTTACAGTACTGGTCGTTTTTTGCCCTTGTGCTTTAGCATTGGCTACTCCGACTTCTATCATGGCAGCAATCGGACAAGCCACCAAACATGGAGTGTTGATAAAGTCCGGTGAGGCTTTGGAAAAAATGGGTAAGGTAAACTGTATAACCTTTGACAAGACAGGAACATTGACATACGGTAAACTGGAAGTGAGTGATGTTGTAACCTTCTTGCCTACTGTAGGGGAATTGGATTTGCTGAAAATTACCGCATCGGTAGAAGCCCGTTCGGAACATCCGTTAGGTAAGGCTATTGTAAAATATGCAAAGTCGGAAAATATTGTTTTGACCGAAGTTAAGGATTTTCAGATGATACCCGGTAAGGGAGTACGCGCAGGAAACATCATTTGTGGTAACAGTTCTTTCCTGACTGAAAATGGGGTTGTCCTTGAAAATTCTGTGGTACTTGCTTTGAAGAATTTGCGTAATGAAGGAAAAGCTTCCGTACTGACTGCAATTGACGGATATTGCATTGGTGTGATTGCACTGTCGGACACGCTGCGTCCTACCGCAAAACAAATGGTGGAACAATTGGAGAACATGAATACGGAAGTAGTAGTTCTGACCGGAGACAACTATCAGGCAGCTAATTATTTCGCCCGAAAAGTGGGGATAAAGAACGTATGTGCAGAATTGCTTCCATCAGAAAAAGTTTCACGCATCATTGATTTACAGAACTCAGGAAAGGATGTTTGCATGATTGGAGATGGAGTGAATGATGCTCCTGCTTTGAAAACGGCCGATGTGAGTGTCGCCATGGGTAGTATGGGAAGTGATATTGCCATTGAAGCTGCTGATATTGCCTTGATGGGCGATGATATATCCAAGATACCTTATCTGAAAAGGTTATCGAATGCTACCATCAAAACAATAAAAGTAAATATAACCGCTTCAATGGTTATCAACTTTGTAGCAATCGTACTTTCTGTTATGGGATTGTTAAACCCCATAACAGGTGCTTTGGTACACAATGCCGGGTCGGTACTGGTTGTTCTGAATGCAGCATTACTGTATGACAGAAAGTATTTATAGACTTTTTAAAAAGGATTCATTAGCATTGGGAAATGACTCATTGCTAATGAATTATTGCTCTTGTATGTTAACAAAAACAAAGATTGTATCATCCTATTTGCTTGTACATCTTTTTATTCGCACTTTTGTATCATGTTAAAATCCCGGAGAAACATAGCGTTATTTTTCATAGGCATTATTCTAATCATGTTGTCTATAGAAAGTATGCCGCATATATTCAATGCGCATAATAGTAATGTAGTGGATTCTTCCGTTCCGGCCTATCATAATGAACATAATAATACGGAAAAAGGATTGTTCCATATATTCTATGATTTGGTAGCAGCCTTGTCAGAGACTCATGCTCATAATCAGCATGAACATAATATTATCCAAGATAAAACAGCCGATAATATTAACCCCCTTTTAATTTTTGTTTTTCTATTCACCTCTTTCATTGCCTTAGAATGCTTACTTTTTATGGAGAAGAGGAAACCTGTATTTCAGGATATTCCCATTCTTTATAAAAACTATACTCCTTCTACATGGGCTTTAAGAGGTCCTCCCTCTATTCTTTAGTAATTAAAGGGATTACATATTCTGGATAAATCACCTATGATTTATCAGGGAAGGATTGCGTGTAAATCTCTCATGTCAAAGGATATTCTTTCCTCTGACTACAATCTTATTTCATAATTATTCATGATTGCACGGATAAAGCGGTGTTCCCTTTACCCTTGTCTTTTATGATACAATACTAAAGAAGATGTTAGATAAAATAATTCGTTTTTCCATACAAAATAAATTAATAATCGGGCTGCTCACTTTGGCCTTGATAGTATGGGGTATCTACTCATTGACAAAATTGCCAATAGACGCAGTGCCCGATATAACTGATAATCAGGTAATGGTAATAACTGTCTCTCCAACGCTTGCAGCGCAAGAAGTGGAGCAGTTAGTTACTTTCCCGGTGGAACAGACAATGGTTTCTATTCCAAATATTGACAATATGCGTTCATTTTCTCGTTTCGGGTTATCTATTGTAACCATTGTATTCAAAGATGATGTGGACCTATATTGGGCCAGGCAGCAAGTACAAGAAAGATTATCCCAAGCTGCAAAAAATATTCCTGAAGGAATAGGAACGCCTGAAATGGCACCGGTCACGACCGGATTAGGTGAAATATATCAATACGTAGTTCATACCAAAGAAGGATATAAAGATAAATACGATGCTACAGAACTGAGAACTATACAGGACTGGATTATTAAACGCCAATTACTGGGAACTCCCGGCGTAGCGGAAGTCAGCGGCTTTGGTGGCTATGTGAAACAATACCAAATAGCTGTCAACCCGGATAAATTGAAGAGTCTGAATATCTCAATCAATGATATTTTCACTTCATTAGAGGAAAACAATCAAAATACGGGTGGTGCATATATTGATAAGAATCCTAATGCTTACTTTATCCGCACGGAAGGTTTAGTGAAGAATCTGGATGAAATCGGCAAGATTGTTGTTAAACACAATGAAGCAGGTACCCCTATATTGATACGTGATATAGCAACAGTAGAATTTGGTTCAAGTGTCAGATACGGAGCTGCGACAAGAAATGCAGAGGGTGAAGTAGTGACAGGTATCGTGATGATGCTAAAAGGTGCCAACTCTTCGGAAGTGATTAAAAACGTGAAGGAAAAGATGGCTCAAATAGAAAAAACTCTTCCTGAAGGAGTTGTTATTGAACCTTATCTGGATCGAAAAAACTTAGTTGACAGTACCATCTATACGGTTTCAAAGAATCTTATTGAAGGGGCATTAATCGTTATATTTGTATTAATCTTATTTTTAGGCAATCTGAGGGGTGGATTAGTAGTGGCTTCCGTCATACCCTTGGCCATGTTATTTGCTTTTGGCATGATGAGCCTGTTCGGAGTTTCAGGCAATTTGATGAGTTTGGGGGCTATTGACTTTGGGCTGGTTGTGGATGGTACCGTAATCATTGTAGAATCTGTCATGCATGGAATATCCACAGCAACCAAGCGCTATCCGGGTGTGTTGAAATTAAATCAGTCACAGATGAATCAGGAAGTATTTACCGCATCCAGTAAAATCAGAACCTCGGCGGCTTTCGGCGAAATCATTATCCTGATGGTGTATCTTCCTTTGTGGACTTTAACGGGAATTGAAGGTAAAACCTTCACACCAATGGCACAAACGGTTTCGTTCGCCATTTTAGGAGCTTTTATTCTGTCATTGACTTACGTTCCCATGATGTCATCATTGGCTTTAAGCAGAAGCGTTACTCACAAACCTAATATATCCGACCGTATGATGGCTAAAATACAGAAGTTCTATCATCCTGTCATTGAAAAAGCCATTCATCATAAAAAAACAGTATTATCTGTGACCTTGGCATTATTCTTAGTCTCCTTATTCACTTTATCAAGGATGGGAGGCGAGTTTATTCCTCAGTTGGATGAAGGAGATTTTGCAGTAGAAACACGTGTTCCGGTAGGCAGTTCTATGCTGCAATCAATTGAAGTATCTCAAAAAGCGCAACGTATTATTTTAGACGAATATCCGGATGAAGTGATAGAGGTTATCAATAAAATAGGCTCCGGAGAAATACCTACCGACCCGATGCCGATTGAAGCCGGAGATATGATGATTGTACTTAAACCTAAAGATAAATGGAAGAAGGCCTCCAACCGTGAAGAGTTGGCTGAAAAGATGAATGCTTCATTGTCAGTGATACCTAATGCAACGTTTAGTTTCCAACAACCTATTCAGATGCGCTTCAACGAGTTATTGACCGGAGCTAAGCAGGACGTTGTGATGAAAATATACGGTGAAGACTTGGATAAACTATCGGAACTGGCCGACAATGTAGGAAAGAACATACGAAATATTGAAGGGGTCAATGATTTATATATTGAAGAAATTACAGGCCTTCCCCAAATTCAGGTTTTGCTAAACAGAGATAAAATAGCCCAATACGGAATGAGTGTAAATGATATAAACCGGGCTGTCGAGATAGGGTTCGCCGGACAGTCTGCCGGACTGGTTTATGAGGGGGAACGGCGCTTTGACTTGGTAGTCAGGCTGGATAAGGATTATCGTGCGGATATTACCGATGTGCAAAACATATTTGTTACGGCATCAGACGGTACACAGGTCCCTTTGTCCGAAGTTGCGGAAGTAGTCTTTAAGCCGGGACCGGTACAAATCCAGCGTGATAATGCAAAAAGACGTATTACCATCGGATTCAATGTACGAGGCAGGGATGTGAAAAGCACGGTGAGTGATATTAAAAGTGCAGTTGACAAAAAAATCAAACTACCTTCCGGATACTATATGACCTATGGGGGACAGTTCGAAAATCTTCAGAAAGCGCAGGACAGGCTTTCCATTACTTTACCGATTGCATTGTTTCTGATTCTTTTACTCCTGTACTTTACTTTCAAATCAGTAAAACAAAGTTTGTTGATTTTTACCGCCATACCCTTGTCTGCCATTGGTGGTGTATTCGCACTTTTTATAAGAGGCATTCCTTTCAGCATCTCTGCCGGAGTAGGCTTCATCGCTTTGTTTGGTGTAGCGGTACTGAATGGTATTGTCTTGATTGCTGAGTTCAACCGTCTGGCTAAAGAAGGAGTCGATGATATTTACGAGCGAGTGTTGAAAGGAACATCCGTCCGCCTTCGCCCGGTACTGATGACGGCCACAGTGGCGTCACTCGGATTTCTCCCGATGGCTCTTTCAACGACTGCCGGAGCCGAAGTACAACGTCCGTTGGCGACAGTCGTCATTGGAGGATTGATTTCGGCAACCTTGCTGACATTAGTCGTATTACCCATCTTATATATTTACTTCACTGACAAATTACATTTTAAGAAACATAAGATGAAAATGAGTGGAACCGTTGTGGCTGTTTCTTTACTTTTGCTCCTGCTACCGGTATCAGCCAATGCGCAAGAAATGGTTCAAACTCGTATGCTCAATCTGGAGCAAGCCATTGAAGAGGCATTAAGAAACAACAATAGCATAAAAATAGCACAATTTCAGATAGAAGAGCAAAAAGCACTGAAAGGAGCTTCCATTCCATTACCTAAAACAGAAATAACGTATGGCAAAGGAGTTATCAGTACGCCGGGAGTAACAGACAACAGCATCGGGGTGAGGCAGCAAATGGAGTTCCCCACTCTATACCTCTCTCAATTGAAACTGGCAAAAAGACGAGTGGAGAGTGCTCGGCAGAACAAGGTTCTTGAAGAAAGTTTCCTGATAAAAGAGGTGAAATATGCATATTGGTTTTATGCCTATACAAATGATTTGGAGAAACTATATACCGAACAAAGGAATATATATAAGAATCTCTCCGAAATGAGCCTCAAACGTTATCAGGCAGGCGAATCTACAAAGTTGGAAAGTGTCACTTCGTCCGCCCAATATAAAAGAGCGGAGGACAAGTTGGTGCAAGTGCAATCTGATATAAGGATTGCCCAAAAGCAGTTGCAAACATTGCTGCATACTTCGGATGACATACGAATTGCGGACAATCAACTGGATATGCAGTTACTCAATTTTTCCATTGAGTCGGCAGATTTGTCTTCCAATCCTAAACTTGCTCTTCAGGAGAAAAATGTGCTGATAAGCAAGCAGCAGCTTCAGATAGAAAAGAGCAAACTGCTTCCGGATATTATTTTAGGTTTCAACAGTCAGACTTATAAGACTACTCTGGGTTATAGCAACAATAAACGTTTCAATTCTTTTGAGATAGGAATTGCCGTTCCTTTGTTTTTCAACTCGAATCTGTCGAGAATAAAAGCAGCCGGGAAGAGCCGGATGATTGCTCAAACCCAAATGAATTTGATAACACATCAGGTAGAAAATGAAGTGCAAGAATTATATATGCAGTATCAGAAACTATCGAATACGCTCAAATATTATCAAAATGATGCTCTTCCGGAAGCTACGTTGATAGTGGATAGTTCAAAACAAGGATTTGCAAATGGAGATATTTCCTACACACAGTATTTGCAAAATCTCTCACTGGCTAATGATATACGCTCCGTTTATCTGGAAACGCTTCTGCAATACAATCAGACGGTTGCTTCCCTTGAAGCTGTGTATAATAAACGCTAATCACTTATTACTCAAAAAAGAAAAAAGATATGAAAACGAAACATATATTCTCAGTTATAATGATTGTTCTGGCATTAGTAGCCTGTAATAATAAAAAAGAAGATGTGAATGCAGAACTCCAAGCTGAAACAGTTCCTTCACAAGTAAATAGCGAAGTTAAAAAGATCAGTCTCACCAACGAACAGTATAAACTGGCGGAGATTGAAGTAGGGAAAATACAATTAATGACTATCAGCGATATGGTGAAACTTAACGGAATTGTTGAAGTTGCTCCGCAAAGTCGGGCTACGCTTTCAGCTCCGTTGGGAGGCTATATTAAATCGGCAGGTTTTATTCCCGGTCAAATGGTTTCTAAAGGCGAAGTCGTAGCTGTACTGGAGAATAAAGAATTTATTGACCTTCAACAGAATTATTTGCAAAGTAAGAGCCAATACCTTTTTCTTCAACAGGAATATGAACGTCAACGTAAGTTACGTGAAAGTGATGTGAATGCAGTAAAGACTTTGCAACAAGTCACTGCAGACTTGGAAAGCATCAGAGCCAAAGTAAAGGGGCTGGAACAGACACTTGCTTTAGCGGGAATTGATGTAAATAATGTAACAGCGGATCATATCAAACGTACTGCCAATCTGTATGCTCCGATTAGCGGATACATAAAATCGAGTAATATAACGATGGGAAATTATGCAAACCCTAATGATATTTTGCTTGAAATTGTGGATATTAATGATTTATATCTCAATTTGAATGCTTTTGAAAAAGATATCAGCAACCTGAACAAAGGACAAAAAATTAAATTTTGTTTGGCAAACGAGAACCAGTTCAATCGGAGTGCCAACCTTGAAATTGTGGGAAAATCAGCTTCAGCTGATAAAATCATTCCTGTCAATTGTACTGTAAGCGAGGAAGACAAAAATGGATTATTGCCGGGAATGTATGTGAAAGCATGGGTAGAGACATCGCCTAAACAACTTCCGACTGTTCCCAATCAAGCTATTGTAAACTATGACGGGGCCGATTATATTATTATTGAAACCGCAGAGGATACTTCCGGCAAAGCATTTTCCTTCTACAAGGTGACAAGAGGAGTCACTCAAGAAGGAATTACAGCCATCGACTTGCCTTCTTCCATCAATTTGGATACAGCTAAAGTTGTGACAAACAATGGATATGTTATCCTTTCCGCTTTAATTAATTCGGAAGAAGGATAGTACTTTTTCGTGTGTTTATATAGCAGCCTGAAACAAGCTGTCACTTGCGGGAGGAGTGTGTCCCTCCTGCAAGTTTATTTATTAATGATTACCTAAATAGATATATCAATGAATCAGATATTATATACTTTCAGACGTACCATTCAACATTACATTGATGGGAGTTTTATTCTGATAGCAGCCACTGTTATAGCCATAATTATAGCTAATTCTCCTTTTAGTAGTTCTTATTTCTCCTTTTGGGAGCAAACATTCAGTTTGCAAATAGGAGACTTTGACTTCTTTGCTTATAAGGGAGAAAGTATGACTTTAATGCAAGTTATTAACGAATTTCTGATGGCTATTTTCTTTTTTACGATTGGTCTGGAAATCAAACGTGAAATATTGGTTGGTGAATTATCAACAATGAAAACAGCTTTGCTTCCTATTATCGGAGCTATCGGAGGCATGGTGTTGCCCATTTGCATTTATTTGTTTTTCTCGCATCACGGTTTGGAAAGTAGAGGGTGCGCCATTCCAATGGCTACCGACATTGCTTTTTCGCTGGGAATATTGTCTCTTTTTGGTAAACGGATTCCCAACGGACTTAAAATTTTTTTAGCCGCTCTTGCCGTTGCCGATGATTTGGGTGGAATCGCTGTCATTGCAATTTTCTATACCGGTAATGTAGACTTGTTTTTTGTCGGATATGCAGTTATAGCGATATTATTTTTAGTGATAGGAGCACGAAAAGGTGTATACAGTAAACTGTATTATTGCATAGGAGGCCTCGCTTTATGGTATTTTCTACTAAATTCCGGCATTCATGCAACGATAGCGGGAGTCATTGCGGCATTTTGTATCCCAGCATATCCTATTTCAAATTCCGATAAATATATAAAGCGGATTGCAAAATGCTTGAAACTTTTTGGTATGTATTCATTACATAATCTAAGGGAAATTATTCTCCCTGCCCGACAATTGTCACTTCTTAAGAGAATAGAATCTTCCTCAGACCATTTAATCAGCCCTCTTCAGGATATGGAAGATACACTTGCTCCACTGGTGAAATATTTCATCATTCCGTTATTTGCCTTAGCTAATGCGGGCATTAATATATCCGGAGTTACTTTTCCCGATCTGTTTTCCGGCGTAGGGCTATCGGCATTGGCGGGCTTGTCTGTTGGTAAAGTTGTCGGAATAGTTTTATTTTCATGGCTTGCTATAAAACTCAGGATTGTCCGTCTCCCGCACGGAGTCAATTGGAGAATGTTTATCGGTGTAGCCATGTTAGGTGGCATAGGATTTACCGTTTCCATTTTTATAGCAGACCTCTCATTCTCTCCTTTCGGCGAGGAAGGATATAAACTGCTGAACGATGCTAAGTTAGGAATCCTGATAGGTTCTACTTTGGCAGCCGTTATAGGCTATATGATACTATCATTATCATTACCCCAAAAGAATAAACAATTAAGTAACATTTAAAAAACAAGATTTATGAAACTACTAAATATTATAATACTCATTGTGTCATTGTTCACTACAGATATATTTGCACAAAACGCATCAAGAACCGAACAGCAAAGAAAGTTGCAGCTCACAGAATACAGTGACCATTTTGAAATCTTTGCTGAAGTTATGCCTTTTTCAATCAATACACAAAGTGATATACTCGCTCATTTTACCTATCTGGATAGTTTCAAACCATTAGAAAGAGGAGAAATAACTCTACACCTGAATATTGACGGAAGTGTAGTTTCTCAAAAACTATTGGTTCCAACCAAAATTGGAATTTATAAGTTTAGCATGACTCCGATCAAAGCCGGAACTGGAACCCTGACCTTTGAGATAAAGACGAAAGATAAAATCGAGAAAGTAGTTATAACCAACATTACTGTGTTTAACAACAAACGTGAAGCACAGTTAGATGCTAATAATAAGTTCATCAAGCATTCTAAGGGAATAATTTACTATAAAGAACGAAGCTGGAATGTAAATTTCTCGACAGCAAAGGCTGAAATTAAAAATGGGAAATACATCGTTGTACCACAACAAGCTGTTATCAAGCAAAATGGAAAAATGTATGTTTTCTTACAACTGCACCCTGAGCTATTTATCAAACAAGAGATAGAAGCAACAATGAAAGATCAGAATTCATACATTGTATATAAAGGTCTTCAAAAAGGAGAAAGGTATGTCAATAAGGGAGTTATTTACTTACTAAAAAATAGATGAAAAGAAAGAGAAGATTTGAGAAGAAAAAACAAAATCAAATTCGCTTCCCAAAGAAAAAAAAGGATAAGATTTTTAGCCAATACTCTGGTAAATGGATTGCCATTGTATGTATTTCTTTGGGAGCGATTTTGGGACTGTTTTTTTGGTTTGAAGTAACAAGATGTAATGATAATGAATGTATTTTCCACTATTTTCCACTCCCTGAAATGTTTGTTGGGGGATTTTGCGGATTGATATTTTCTATGATGTGCTGGGATAGTAAATTTTAGTTATGCAAATAAAAGTTTAAACAATAATAATTATTACTTACAATTATATGATAAAAATGGCAAAACGGTCTAAATTTAAAAGAAATTCTTTTATGCTTCAAATTAAAATTATCATTGGATATATGCTCTTACTTATTTCACTGGGTACTATTATTGGCTTTGTATGGTTTGAACATCTAAAGATAGAGGAAATAAATAAAAATGAGTTATATATTGGGCAAAAAAATAAAGCAATATACCAAGCTTTTGAAAAATTACTTGATTTTTCTTTCTCTGATGAAATTTTATTAATTAGGGATGAATCTAAATTAGATGAATATCAAATGAAGAGTAAAATGGCAATAAATGCTTTGAATAATTTAAAACGTTATTATTCAACCAATGAACAACATTTAAAAATTGATAGTGTATCGTCATTTCTAATAGAAAAAGAAAGATTACTACTTGGAGTTATGGAGATTCTAATTGACATACCACGTATTGATAGTTTGTTCCAACAAAACATACCAATTATTGTAGCGCAATCACAGCAAATGGTCAAAAAAGAAACAACAGAAAAAAAGCAAAGCAAATTTTGGAGTTTCTTCAAAAAGAAAGATAAAAAGTCTGCTTATGCAAGCTCTAAAGATAAAAAGGAACAATTGCTTGTGCATCAATTGCCTATTGGACGACTTTACTCTCTACAAAAAGAGATACACTCACAATATACAGATTATTGGAATAAATTGACAGTTTATTCAGACAGCCTGCAACAACGTAATATGGAGCTGAATTCACAGATAAATAAGCTTATCAGTGAATTTGAACAGACTGCAATTATACAAGCTGAAGAAGGGTTAATAAAAATTACAGAATTAAGGAGGGAATCTTTTCGTATCATTCTCTTTATAGCCTTTACTGCCATCTTGTTGATAGTGATATTGTACTTCTTTATTCATCATGACATAATGAACAGATTGGAATATCGTAAGAGGTTAGAAGCATCTGATTGCCGCAACCGTGAACTGCTAACCGCACGTCGCAACTTGATACTGACAGTAAGCCATGATCTGCGAGCACCACTCGGCACTATCAGTGAATACGCAGAACTGCTGCAAGACGAGAAAGATGCGGAACAGAGCAAGGGATATGCGCTGAACATCTTACGTGCATCCCGACACGTCATAGGACTGGCAAACAACCTGCTGTATTATTATAGGCTTGAAGCACAGAAGGAACAGCCAGAAAGAGAAATCTTCCATTTGGGGCAAACTATCGAGAATGCTGTAAGCGCATTTTTTCCTTTTGCGGAAAAGAAAGGGCTGGGACTGACCACCGAAGTAAAAAGTTTGGACCTGCTTGTTAGAGGGGATGCTGGACGGTTGATACAGATTATCAATAATCTTTTATCAAACGCCATTAAATTCACTCACACCGGATATATTCATGTGAATGTACGATACCAAGACGAACAACTGTATCTGTTCGTCAAAGATACGGGTATCGGCATTGAAAAGGAAAGGCAGCAACAGATATTCACCGCTTTTGAAAGAGGCGAGATATCTGGTACGGGAGATGGCTACGGGCTGGGACTGGCTATCACGTCCAAATTAGTGAGTCTACTTGATGGGGATATCCGGGTACAGAGCGTATTCGGACAAGGAAGCACTTTTTTCGTCTGCTTGCCCCTTGAGGAAGCGGACAGGAGAATGGTAACGGAACAAACTCCCTTCGAGAATGACCTTTTCTTTCCTATAAGGGTATTGGCTATAGACGATGACCGACTGCAACTGGACGCAATAAGAAAGATGTACGCACGTAGTGGCATTGAATGTGATTGTTGTTTGAACGTGGGAGAACTCGTAGAGGCTTTACGGCACAACAGCTATGACCTTGCGCTGACGGATATAAGGATGTCGGAAACTGACGGCTATGGGGTACTATCACTACTCCGGGGCAGTAATGTAGGACAGTCAAAGACGATCCCCGTATTGGCCGTCACCGCCCGCACCGATAAGAAGAGGGAGTATTTCAAAAAGGCAGGGTTCGCAGATTGTCTTTACAAGCCTTTCTCACAGAAAGAACTGCTGGCGGCTACATTTAACATAGATAGGCCGAATTTTACAGCGATGCTGGAAGATGAGGAAAATACGACCGAGATGCTCCAAATATTCATAGAGGATACAGAAGAAGAACTTGACGGAATGCGAAAGGCGTTTTGGGTAAAGGACTACAAGAAGCTGGGACATTATATACATAAAGCAGCACCATTGTGGGAGATGATACGCATTGACATTCCGCTGGGCGAACTGGAATACATGGCCTCGCTCCCTGTCGAAAAATGGTGCGATGTTCCTGATAAACACATTGAAAGGCTGATGGATGCCGTGAATAAAGCCGTGAAAAAGGCCAAAAAAATAAAGGAGGAAACAAATGGGTAGCATACTGATAGTGGAAGATGACCGGATATACGCACGTACTACCGCCAACTGGCTGGTAAGAAACAGTTTGGATACCCGTTATGTGTTATCAGTGGATGCCGCAAAGACGTTTTTGATTGAAAATGAGGTGGATCTGGTTCTCTCTGACTTCCGACTCGGAGAGGAAAACGGCGTGGAACTGTTGGAGTGGATGAAGAAGGAAGGCTACCATGTGCCATTTTTCATCATGACCGGGTATGCGGACATACCGGGAGCCGTAGAAGCCGTGAAAAAGGGAGCTGAAAACTATCTGCCAAAACCTGTACAAACCGAAAAGGTGCTCGGTATTATCCAGGAAGCCTTAAACCGCAGGAAGAGAGGTAGGAATATTGGACAGACATACTATGTAGGCAAAAGTTCTTTGGCATTACGGTTGCAGCAACATATCCGCTTGGTGGCTCCGGTGGATACGCTTACTGTACTGATACGAGGTGCATCAGGCACAGGCAAGGAGTTCGTGGCACGGCAGGTTCACGCATTGAGCGAACGTGCGCAGGCCCCGTTTGTTGCCGTGGATTGCGGGGCGCTTCCGAAGGAACTTGCCGCATCGGAATTGTTCGGGCATGTGAAGGGAGCGTTTACGGGGGCTACGGAGAACAAGACGGGCATGTTTGCCGCTGCCAACCACGGGACATTGTTTTTGGATGAGGTGGGCAATCTGAGTCCGGAAGTACAGATGCTGTTGTTGCGTGCGTTGCAAGAGAAGCGTTATCGTCCGGTGGGTGGCAAGGAAGAGGTGAAAGCGGATATACGGCTGGTAGCCGCCACGAACGAGGATTTGGAGAAGGCAATAGCGGAAGGACGGTTCAGGGAAGACTTGTTCCACCGCTTAAACGAGTTCCCGCTGCAAGTGCCGCTGCTGGCTGAATGTCCCGAAGATATTATCCCTTTGGCCGAGTTCATGCTGGAAGCCGCCAACCGGGAGCTGGACAGGAATGTGAAGGGGTTTGACCGGGAATCACAAAAAAGGATGAAGGAATATTCATGGCCGGGGAACATACGGGAGTTGAGAATTATCGTCAGAAGGGCGGTGCTGTTGGCAAAAGACGACTGGATAACCACCGGCGATGTAGGACTGCCCGCAAAGGGTAGCCAGGTGAAAGAATACGCGTTGAATGACGAGCGGACGGAACGGGAGACGATTGTCAAGGCTTTGGAAGCGACGGGCAATGACCGGAAAGCGGCGGCGAAGCTGCTGGGCATCAGCCGGAGTACGCTTTATATGAAACTGAAGAAGTACCGGCTGGCATGAGAAGTGTCCGAATATCGGACACTCCGTGTTCAGTCCACAATCTTTTTCGAAACACGCGGTATTAAATACTATTCTATAATTCTTGTTATCAATGTTTTATAGGCGGCTATCCGGTGGCATAGCACTTGTCCTTGTTCGGTAAAACCTAAAATGCGATACGATGAGAACATTGATAGACACACCACTTTTCAATTTGTTTGCCTCTTATCTGAACGGCATGAAAACTGCGGCGGCCAACCTTGCCCCCGCTTATGAGAATTTCGCCATCCTGCTTGCCGAACTTCCGCAGGATGAAGACCGGATAAAACAATTGCGCCGCCTGAACTATACAAGGATAGAACTGGCGTTCATGCAGACGGCATCGGAAAAGATGACGGAAGGGCGACACGTGCTTTTTGACGTGTTCATCGGCAAGACACTGGCGTTGCTGGATGCGGAGATAGAAATGATAAAGGAGATGTTCAGGCACGGCGGTGGAATGGAAGGATTGAAACCGGAGATAGTGAACGGAACGGGCAAAAAGGCCGGCATCACGCTGAACTGGAACGGTACGGACAGTGACCTGATAGAGCTGGTGGCCGCACTGATGGCCGCAGGTGCGGTAACTTCAGCGGAAGGCAGGAAACTGACAGTAATAGACGTGATTAGGGTGTTCGAGGAAATGTTCCATCTGAAAATAAACGCGCTGTACACCAAGCGGGGAAAGGTATTTGACCGTTGTACGGATACCACCCCGTTTATCGACTCCCTGCGTGTGAGCTATAACCGGATGCTGGACAAGCGGCTGGCGTAAGAAAATGTTGCACGCCAACAGCCGCCAACGGGTGACTTGCATTACCCCGTTATTGCGGATTGGCGGGCAATGCATTTTCTTTGCGGTTATAAACTTCTGTAAATAAATCAAGTTATGGGACTACTGAAAGATTGGGCGCCACGCTGGTTATCCTTCCTGCCGGGACGTGGGACAACAGAACAGGCGGGCGTGTCCGTCACAGCGGACGATGAAAAGAAACGGATGTATGCTGCGGCAACGGACGAAGGGGTGCTGTTCTTCTCGGACAGCCCGAAGGGGATAAAGGCACGCAACACTTACCTGCAATATCTGGCGGACGGCTTCTTCCACATGACTAAAGGGGCAGAAACGCTGAAATTGTACGAGATTGAAATTCCCATGCGACCAATGGCGGAACTGGCGGACAACTGCATTGACAAGTTATCGAAAGCGGATTTACGCAGTGACCATGCGCAACTGAAGAGGTCGGTGTGCAGTTTCACTCCCGACAAAATGGTGGGGCAAGAGATGTTGGTAGGTGCCGTCTGTACGGGCAAGTATGACTTACGTCCCGACTTCAATAACTTTGATCGTCTGACAAAGGACTTCAATCTGGGCATCTCTCCCCGCAATTATGACGTGGCGGCACTGCTGTATATCTCGGAAAACGGATATGCGGGTCATGTGGCGGCAGATTATTTCCATCCGTTCAGTTATGAGTATGAGTTCAGGGAACTGGCGGAAAAGCTGGGAGACTGCATCAAAGCGAGACGGGAAGCACCGCTCTCGGCACATGACTTCGGCTATGCGGCCTTGCAGACGGATGCGAAGGCGATGGCACATGACATCCTGCAAGCTGAATTTCATATCACGGACGGACAGTTCAAGCTGGGTGGACGGATAAACCGGAACACCGAAAAAGTAGAGACATCGGAGCTGACGCCGTATAGTCATTCGGAAAACAACCTTCCCGACGGAAAGCTGGAAAAAGAGGAGCGCAAAGGCAGGCAGACCGCCAAACATGTGCCTCCGGTCACTCCACAGAAGAAAGAAAAGAAACAACTAATCATATAGACATATTTATGGAAAAGAAGATGAATGCAGACAGAATGGAAAGCGGCAGTCTGTACATGACACTGGACGCTTTCTACCGGCCCGTGTATCTGAGTATGCGGGGACAGGGCGAAGAGGGTTTCGCCCGTTATATCAGTAACAATGTGGGGTTTCATGCCGCTGGCAGGGAGTTTATTCCCGACCATTGAATGTTCCGTTTCGACTTCAGGAACAAATCCATGATTCCCCCCATACTCGGAACGGACAATACGGATTACCTTGAACGGCTGTGTCCGGTACTGGAACGGGAGAAGGTTCACCCGTCGGGGGTGGTAAGATTGCGGGATGCGGCTTTTTGCGAGGAAAGGGGTATCGTTCAACTCTCTGCATCTGCAACACACACGACTCTGATGGAGAATGAGGATTACAAGCGGCTGGGACACCGGTTCGGAATGGATGGCGACGTGATAAGGAACGGACTGGCGGCGTTTCCTACGTGTACGGCGGTGGAATACGGACAGAAAGTACTGCTGTTGGGAAAAAGTGATAAAGGGGACAAGGTTCTGGAAGAGTTTCTGAACGATTTGACCGGGCACTTTTTCGACGGAAAACGAAAACCGGAGGAACTGAGATTTCATGAGGTGGCACCATTGGATGCGAAATACCGGATGGAGATCGGGGACTACAAGACCGCCTCGCCGGATATATTGCGATACGGGATTTGTACGAAATGCTGCGACATGGCACCGACACTGAGAAACTTCAACCGGCTTAGAAACCTGCAATTGATGCGCGCGCCATTGACAAAGGAGCAGGAACGGATTGTTTCGCTGCTGGTTACACGACCGGATAATGTACGGTTTCCGGATGTGGAAATGAAGGCGAGGATGCCGTTTAAAAAGAAGGGACAGAGTATAAACATTTAATTTTTGGATAGATGGAAAAAGAGCAGATTGGGACGATAAAGGGTAGCGTATATATAACGGTGCACAAATTTTTCAATCCGGTACATATCAGCATGAAAGGTACGGGTGAGGAAGGTTTTCAGGAGTTTATGCAGGAAGACGTGGAAAAAGCCCTGAAATGCGAGGAAATGCCGACTATGGGTCTGATGTATTATAATGTGCCCGATATGGGCATTGTGCCGCCCTTGCAGGAAGGGGACAATGAAGATTATCTGCAAAGGCTGGAAAAGGCGATGGACGAGCATGGGATAGAGTTGCAGAGATACCAGCGGTTGTCGGAAGTGGTGTATTGTCTGTGAAATGAGATAGACCCGTTCTCAAAGGATGAGACTTATACCCGCCTGCTCACGCCGAAAATGTGGTCGGAAATAAAGGCATCACCCGTGGCGGTAGCGGATATGCTGGATGACTTGGAGCATGGGAACAAATTTTATACGGGTGTTGAAACGGACAAGGGGGTATTGCTTTTCAGCCGGAACTATGAGGGGAACCACCAATACGGGGCCTTTATGGAAGCGAATATCGAGAGGCGTTTCTTTGAACCGGATTTTGAAGGCAAGTCGCTGACGGTATATGAGCTTCGTGGATGGCCTTCGCTGATGGCAGGAAAGATAAACCGCTGTTATGATGATTATGACAGATTGCTGCCATTGGAGAAGATTCCGGCAGATGCTTATTTGGATCAATTGGTCTTGAAGAGTGTTACGGATAAAGAGATTTATGACCTTTCGCCTACATGGGAGAATTATGCCCGGCTGACGGATAATGAAAAGGGACTTGGATTAGCCCGGAGCGTGGATAATTACGACCGGATGACATTGCTGTATATTATGGACAAGGGTTATCCCAGAGACGGGTTGATAGATGAGTACCCGGACAATTTCAGTTTCCATAAGAAGTTTGAGAGGATTGAAAACAAGCTGCTGGGCAAGGACAGATGGAATGTTTATGACGAGATGCAGGAGAAGGCGAAGAAGCTGGCGGGAAGTTTGCTGAAGGAGCATTTCCCCAATATGCGGCAAGTAGAAAAGACCCCATCGGAAATGAAGGTGAAAAAGGAAATACCGAAAAAGAGTAAAGGCAGAAAGATGTAGGATAACAAAAAAACTGGTAAAAAGAGGTAAAGGCCCGTTGCTGCGTGGATGCAGGGACGGGCCTTTGTTTTATCAGGCCAATGCACGCCAACGGGCGACTTTGATTTCAGTGGTTTGGAAGGGACGGAAGATGTGCTTTACTTTGCCGCATATTCAGAAACTTAAAAATGATTTTAGTATGGAACTGACGATTATTGAAACAAGCGCGTATCAGGAGTTGAGAAGGCTGGTCAGTACGCTGGCCGTGCAAATGGGTGACTTTCAGAAAAGGATTGCTCCACCCGCACCGGACAAATGAATGGATGCGCAGGACGTGTGCCTTGCTTTGGGCATATCGAAAAGATGCCTGCAAAACTACCGGGACAACGGAATTATCCCTTACTCGAATGTCGGGGGGAAATTCTTTTACCGGGAAACGGATATTCAGGAGATTCTGGAAAACGGTTCAATCAGAAGAAAATAAGAATATGGCAGAGATTATCACAAGGGATTCGGAAGAGTTCAAGGAACTGACCGGGTGGATCAGGAGAACGGGAAAAGCGGTGGAGGATGCAACGGCACGAATACGCCCGACGATTGCCGATGAGCATTACCTGACCGGGGATGATGTATGTGCCATGCTGCACATTTCACGGCGCACGCTGCAAACATTAAGGGATGAGAAGGCGGTGCCCTATACCACCATCGGCGGGAAACTGCTCTATCCGGAAAGCGGACTGTATGAGGTGCTGAAAAGGAATTATAGGGATTTCAGGCGGTTCAGGAAATAAAGAAAGAGAAGAAAAGGAAAAGAAACGTCCTCCGGCTATGACTTGGGGGACGTTTCTTTTTATTGTCATACTATATGGCAAGTTTGTAAACATGGCCTATCTTCTCACATATCTTGTCTGTATCTTCGCCCACTTTCGGATTGATGAGTTCGGCATATATCTGTGTGGACAGAATGGACTTATGCCCCAACACTTTTTGCAGAGTTTCCAGTGGCATCCCTTTGAGGATGGCCAGAACGGCGAAGGTGTGACGTCCGATATGCGGGGTGACTTCGGTATGGCAATCGCACTTTTTGCCGATAATTCTGAGGCTGAGAAACATCGTATTGTATTCGCCTACCGGGAAAACACAATCGGGGGAGTCTTTCTTTTCGTCCGCATCTCTGTACTTTTCAATCAGTTCGATGGCTATGGGCAATAACTTCACGACATAGGCTACTCCGGTTTTTATACGGTTGCCCATCAGCCATGTGCCTCCGTCGGAATCAGTATGGATATTGTCATAAGTAATGGCTCTGAGGTCTGCGTAGGCAAGTCCGGTGAAACACATGAAGAGAAACATATCGCGCATGGCACGCTGGCGTTTGTATTTTAGTTCCACATGAATGAGTCTCTGCAACTCCTCTTCGGTAAGAAAAGACCTTTTCTTGTATTCCGGCTTACACTCGAAAGATGTGAAAGGATGGACTCTCAGCCAGCCCTTTTCCTGCGCGATGTACATCAGCCATTTCAGGGTATTGACACGGCCGAAAGCCGTAGCGTTTGCCAAGCCGCATGTGCCGATCATCCAAGTGTAATAATCTTCGATAAACGATTTTTCAAGTTCGTCTATGACAATATCTTCTATATTCTTCATGCTCTTCATGAACAACAACAGACTTTTGTAATCGGCAATCAGTCCGCGATAGGTACTTTCCGCCTTCCCTTTACCTATCTTTTCCTTGTAAGATTCAAGCTGTTCTCTGAACAGTCCCATCAGAGTGTGGTAATCATCCCCGAAACCGACATAGCGGTTATAGACTTTCTTAGCGGTAACAAAACTGTCATGGTCGCAAATGTACTGATAGTGTTTGGTGATTTGCGCCTTGATGTTGTCAAGCTCCTGATTGAGAGTACGGGCTTCTTCGGATTTACCTTTTGCCCGGTTGGCCTTGACGTCCCACAAAGTAAGGGACACTTCTTTTTTACAGCTGAAACCTGCCTGGGTTCCATTGATGGTGATACGGCCCATAATCGGTGCCTTACCGTTTTTCACTGACTGGTTTTTGGTGTAGAATAACACCTTGAATGTACTTCTCATAACTCAACTTTTTTTAGTTACAAATTTAATTGTTGTTGAGTTATTTAAAGTTACGCAAAAGCAGGCAATAGGCTGAAAACTAAACCATTAAACCACATTTTGGTGCTATTTGGAGTGAGTTACGATTTGGTAACGCAACTTCCCTCCAAATGTGCTTTCCTTTGCTTCTTTTTCCGACCTTGCTAAAAAATATGTTTTATAACTATTTGATTTTTAGCATGGTTGCGTTATCTTTGCGCATCTTTTAAAAATACGTTGTTTCAAGGCTTGAAACTATCGGTTACAAGGCAGGTCCCGCCCCGTAAGTACAGGGGTAATAAATAAAATAGCTTATCTGCCTGTGGTTAATACTATTCAGGCAATGAAACTTCATCTGTGATTTTTACTTGATTTGGGTATGCATCTCTACCATACCGTCTTTGCAGTGCGTTTATCTCTTCTTAGCTTTGCAGTGACAGCATTATTGCCGTCACAGTGCTGTCACCATGCTGCTGTCACGCCATTAACTTTTCATAATCAAACAGTTAAGCTACAATCTGTGACAGATGACAGCAAATTTATTTTTTTTATTTATTGGAGAGAGTATAAGTTCAACTTATAAATGCAATATTTCTTTTTTATTAATCGGACTTTAGATGCAAAGTTGCTTATTTATTCCGATAGAGTTGCGGACGGAAAGGAACATAAAGAGTGTAATTACTATCCGCCGGCTTTCCTCCCACCAATGCAGGTGACCATTTCGGCATTCCTTTGACAATGCGGAGAGCCTCCTCTGCAAATTCCGGATGAGTGGAACGTAGAATATGAGGACGAAGGATAACCCCTTCTTTATCAATAGTAAACTCACACAAAGCATAACCCGAAACATTCTTCTCCAAAAGCCCTGACGGATAAACCATTTCACTGGCAATATATTCTTCCGGAGTCATCGCAGAGAAATGAGCAGGTTCCTCCACCTGTCTTCCGGAAAGTGTCTTTGAACGGGGACCCACCGGATAAATTCCGATATACATCGGCCGCTTATAAGCATCCGGCTCTTCCTTGGTGCGCTGTTGCAATGCTTTTAATAAAGCAGCAGCCTCCACTGCCAACGTCTGTTCAGAAATATTTTCCCCTCGGGATAACATATAAGCCGACTGACAAACCAACACGAGACGTTCCATCAACGTTCCCTTTTCCGGCGACCATTTACGTCCCATCTGCTCTTTACCTTTAGCATCCGTAGAAGAGAAAAAATAAACAATTCCATCCAAACCAGCCGTAGAACCGTCCAAATCCTGTACCTGCTCTGTCACCAAACGAAAGATAGCCCCTAAAGACTGATATAGGGAAGCACTAATGACAACCGATTTAGTATCCACCGTCACCGTCCCCTTCTCTGCCTGCCAATAAGTACGCGATAATGTGTTCGAAACCAGGGTATAACGTCCATTCCTCTTCTCTACCGACATTGCATACTCCGGCGAAAAGGAAGGGATAGCTGCAAAACGCGCATAAGGCTGTTTCTGGAAGCCCGTATTAAGTAAAGAAAACACACTACGATAATATTCGCCTAACTCGCCTGTATAAGTGGAAAAAGGTTTCACCGGCTCCAAATAGTCAATCTGGGCCGCAAGGCGAAAAGAAAAGGTTAAAAGCAGAAGACAGAAAACAATCTTTTTCATAAGTTGCCGGATTTTCGGTACATATCGGCAACAAAGATACAAATTATTTCGATGGTTCGTGATAAAATTATATCTTTGCACGGTTTTTACTAAGAAACTGAATAACAATACATCAAAAATATGATAGCTAAGATTGAACAACTTCTGAAAGAGGTGGAAGCCTTACACGCCTCCAATGCCGAAGAACTCGAAGCTCTCCGCATCAAATACCTAAGTAAGAAGGGAGCCATTAACGACTTAATGGCAGATTTCCGTAATGTAGCTGCCGAACAGAAAAAAGAAGTCGGCATGAGACTGAATGAACTGAAAACAAAAGCGCAGGACAAAATCAACGCGCTGAAAGAAATGTTTGAAAGTCAGGACAACGATTGTGACGGACTGGATTTGACGCGTTCGGCTTATCCTGTGGAACTCGGTACACGCCACCCGCTCACCATTGTAAAGAACGAAATCATTGATATCTTTGCCCGTCTGGGATTCAGCATTGCCGAAGGTCCGGAAATTGAAGATGACTGGCACGTGTTCTCGGCACTGAACTTTGCCGAAGACCATCCGGCACGCGATATGCAGGACACTTTCTTTATCGAAGCTCACCCGGACGTAGTATTGCGTACACATACTTCTTCTGTACAGACTCGTGTGATGGAAACTTCACAGCCTCCTATCCGCATCATCTGTCCGGGACGTGTATATCGTAACGAAGCTATCAGCTATCGCGCACACTGTTTCTTCCATCAGGTAGAAGCGCTGTATGTAGATAAAAACGTATCATTCACCGACTTGAAGCAGGTATTGCTGCTCTTCGCCAAAGAAATGTTCGGTGCTGATACAAAGATCCGTCTGCGTCCGTCTTACTTCCCGTTTACCGAACCAAGTGCGGAAATGGATATCAGCTGTAATATCTGCGGCGGTAAAGGATGTCCGTTCTGTAAACACACCGGCTGGGTAGAAATCCTCGGTTGCGGTATGGTAGACCCGAACGTACTTGAATCAAATGGTATAGACAGCAAAAGATACAGCGGTTATGCCCTCGGTATGGGTATCGAGCGTATCACAAACCTGAAATATCAGGTGAAAGACCTCCGTATGTTCTCTGAAAACGATACACGCTTCCTAAAAGAATTCGAAGCGGCATATTAATAATGTGCTAAATTTACCAGTATGCCAATGTTCCCAATGAAACCGTCGGACGGTGATCGGGACATTGGCATATTCATCAACAGACCAATCAGGCCAACGGCGTTGGTTTCCAATCAATGCGAATCGGTCGATTGAACGATCATTCATTATGGCAAAGGATAGACTCATTACTCCCAGTTATTGTTTCATCTTGGCAGCCAACTTCCTGCTATACTTCGGTTTCTGGTTGCTGATTCCTGTTTTGCCGTTCTATTTATCCGAATTCTTCCAGGCTGGAAATTCCACTATCGGCATTGTCCTCTCCTGCTACACGGTGGCAGCTCTCTGTATCCGTCCATTTTCCGGTTATCTGCTCGACACGTTTGCCCGAAAACCTCTTTATCTGTTTGCTTACTTCATCTTTATGATGATGTTCGGCGGATATTTAATTGCCGGTTCCCTTACCTTATTTATTATATTCCGAATCATTCATGGCGTCTCTTTCGGAATGGTCACAGTAGGCGGAAACACGGTAGTAATAGACATTATGCCCTCTTCCCGGCGAGGGGAAGGCTTAGGTTATTACGGGCTTACCAACAATACAGCCATGTCCATCGGACCGATGTTCGGACTGTTTCTGCATGATGCGGGAGTTTCTTTTGCTACGATATTCTGCTATGCATTCGGTTCCTGTATTTTAGGTTTTCTATGCGCAAGTCTGGTTAAAACGCCCTACAAGCCTCCTGTGAAACGGGAACCGATCTCGCTCGACCGCTTTATCCTGATGAAAGGACTGCCTGCCGGACTTAGTCTGCTGTTACTTTCCATCCCTTACGGAATGACGACCAACTATGTTGCCATGTACGCCCGCCAAATAGGATTGAACACACAAACCGGGTTCTTCTTCACCTTTATGGCAGTCGGTATGGCCATTTCGCGTATCTTTTCAGGAAAACTGGTGGATCGCGGAAAAATAACGCAAGTAATAGCTGCCGGATTATACCTGGTTGTTTTCAGCTTCTTCCTGCTTTCAACTTGTGTATATCTGATTCAATGGAATGATACAGCCTGTACCCTGCTGTTTTTTGGCATCGCATTATTAATGGGTGTCGGGTTTGGAATTATGTTTCCGGCATTTAACACGCTGTTTGTCAACCTCGCCCCCAACAGTCAGCGGGGAACAGCGACTTCCACCTACCTCACTTCCTGGGATGTAGGAATCGGTATCGGTATGCTGACGGGAGGATATATCGCAGAAATAAGTACATTTGATAAGGCCTATCTTTTCGGAGCCTGCCTGACGGTAGTTTCCGCCCTCTATTTCAGACTAAAAGTGACGCCTCATTACCATAAAAACAAGCTACGATGAGAAAGAAAGAACGTTATGAGAAAGTAATCGCCTGGTTTCAGGACAACATACCTGTAGCCGAAACCGAACTGCATTACAACAATCCGTATGAGTTGCTGATCGCTGTTATTCTTTCTGCACAATGTACGGACAAACGGGTGAATATCATCACTCCTCCTTTGTATAAAGATTTTCCGACTCCGGAAGCATTGGCTGCCACTACGCCGGAAGTGATTTTCGAATATATACGAAGCGTGTCTTATCCCAACAACAAAGCCAAACATCTGGTCGGTATGGCAAAGATGCTGGTGAATGACTTCAATAGCGAGGTGCCGGATAATCTGGAAGATCTGATAAAGTTGCCCGGTGTAGGAAGAAAGACTGCCAATGTGATCCAGTCGGTTGTATTCAAAAAAGCGGCAATGGCGGTAGATACACACGTGTTCCGTGTCAGCCACCGTATCGGACTGGTGCCGGACAGTTGCACCACCCCGTTCAGCGTGGAAAAAGAACTGGTGAAGAATATTCCGGAAAAGCTCATACCGATTGCCCATCACTGGCTCATCCTGCACGGCCGTTACGTTTGTCAGGCACGTACTCCCAAATGTGACACCTGTGGTTTGCAAATGATGTGCAAATATTTCTGTAACACCTATAAAGTTACAAAAGAGGAACCAAAAGCCAAGAATAAATAACGATTTAATAGCAAGGAACCGAAATAAATAGTAACTTTGCGGTCGTTCTAAAAGAAGAATTTTAAAAACACTTTTAAATAAAAATAGAGTATTATGCAGACAATTGACAAATTCAATTTTGCCGGTAAAAAGGCATTTGTTCGCGTGGACTTCAATGTACCCCTGGACGAAAACTTCAACATTACAGATGACACTCGTATGCGTGCAGCTCTTCCTACTTTGAAGAAGATCCTGGCAGATGGCGGAAGCATCATCATTGGCTCTCACCTGGGCCGTCCGAAAGGCGTTGCCGATAAATTCTCTTTGAAACATATCATCAAGCATCTGTCTGAATTGCTGGGCGTTGAAGTTCAGTTCGCTAACGACTGCATGGGCGAAGAAGCTGCTGTAAAAGCTGCTGCTCTGCAACCGGGAGAAGTGCTGTTGCTCGAAAACCTTCGTTTCTACGCTGAAGAAGAAGGTAAACCAAGAGGTTTGGCAGAAGATGCAACTGACGAAGAAAAAGCTGCTGCTAAGAAAGCAGTAAAAGAAAGCCAGAAAGAATTTACCAAGAAATTGGCTTCTTACGCTGACTGCTACGTAAACGACGCATTCGGTACTGCTCACCGTGCACACGCTTCTACAGCATTGATCGCTAAATATTTCGATGTAAACAACAAGATGTTCGGTTACTTGATGGAAAAAGAAGTGAAAGCTGTTGATAAAGTATTGAACGATATCAAACGTCCGTTCACTGCTATCATGGGCGGTTCTAAAGTTTCTTCTAAAATCGAAATCATCGAAAACCTGTTGAGCAAGGTAGACAACCTGATTATCGCCGGTGGTATGACTTATACATTTACTAAAGCTATGGGCGGCAAAATCGGTATCTCTATCTGTGAGGACGACAAACTTGACCTGGCTTTGGATTTGATGAAAAAAGCAAAAGAAAAAGGTGTAAACCTGGTATTGGCTGTTGACGCTAAGATTGCTGACGCATTCTCTAACGATGCAAATACTAAATTCTGTGCTGTTGACGAAATTCCTGACGGATGGGAAGGTCTTGATATCGGTCCTAAGACTGAAGAAATCTTCGCTAACGTTATCAAAGAATCTAAGACTATTCTTTGGAACGGTCCTACAGGCGTATTCGAATTTGACAACTTCACTCACGGCTCACGTGCAGTAGGTGAAGCAATCGTTGAAGCAACTAAGAACGGCGCATTCTCACTTGTGGGTGGTGGCGACTCTGTAGCTTGTGTTAACAAGTTTGGTTTGGCTAGCGGTGTATCTTATGTTTCAACTGGTGGTGGCGCATTGCTCGAAGCAATCGAAGGAAAAGTTCTTCCGGGTATCGCTGCTATTCAAGAATAAGATAATTGTTAAAATCACATAGTTAATTATTAGAAGGGCAGTTCTTTGTGAAAAGAGTTGCCCTTATTTATAAAAACAGAATTCCTCTTATTTATAAAAACGAGGTATGAAAAGACCGATACTATTCTTTTGGTTCATCCTTTTCTTCCTTTACTCTTGTCAGAGTAAGAAAGGAGACAGCTCTTTTTTACCTCTAACCGAACTGCAACCACTTACCCTGGGCATGATGCCTACACTGGACGGACTTCCTTTTCATATAGCCAAAACGCAAGGCATTTACGACTCATTAGGACTGGATTTGACCATTCTTTCATTCAACTCTGCCAACGACCGGGACGCTGCTTTCCAAACCCGGAAAATAGATGGCATGATTACTGACTATCCCAGTGCGGTAGCATTACAAGCTATTCATCATACTGATTTAGGATTCATCCTGAAGAATGATGGTTATTTCTGCTTCATTGTCTCCAAAAAAAGTAACATCAACCAACTGGAACAGCTCAAGGAAAAGAATATCGCCGTGTCGCGCAATACAGTTATCGAATATGCCACCGACCAGCTATTAAGCAAAGCCGGAATCAAGCATGCGGAAATAAACATGCCGGAAATCGGCCAGCTTCCTCTCCGTCTGCAAATGTTGCAGTACAATCAAATTGATGCCTCTTTCCTACCCGACCCTGCCGCATCCATCGCCATGAACAGTAAACATCGTTCATTGGTAAGTACGCAAGAGTTGGGTATCGATTTCACCGCTACCGCTTTTTCACGAAAAGCGCTCAACGAGAAGAGAGAAGAAATCGAGCTACTCATCACAGGATATAACCTGGGAGTAGATTACATAAAAATGCACCCGCAGAAAGAATGGGAGCAAGTATTGATAGAAATAGGTGTGCCCGAAAATCTGACAGGACTCGTCGCCCTCCCCAATTATCAAAAAGCAAAACGCCCCTCCGCTGAAGCGATAGACAAGGCTATACACTGGTTGAAAGAAAACCACCGAATACCCCAAACCTACTCTGAAAAGAATCTGATTGACACTACATTTATTCCCACAGTATCAACTATAATCAAAATCAAATAACAACTAACTCATGCGAAAAACACTACTCCAACTCTTAACCTTTGTAGTATGCATTACAAGTATGCAAAATCCTCTCCTGGCACAGGAGCAGACACCATTAAATCAAGTTGTCAACACACTGAAAGAACGGATTAGTCTCTCCGGATATGCCCAACTGGGATACACTTATGACGATGCAGCGAATCCGGATAACACATTCGACATCAAACGAATCATTTTCATGGCACACGGGAAGATCACCAAACGGTGGACTTGTGATTTTATGTACGACTTCTACAACGGGGGCATGTTACTCGAAGTGTATACCGATTATCAGTTTCTCCCCGGACTTACGGCACGTATCGGTGAATTCAAGGTTCCTTATACCATAGAAAACGAATTGTCTCCTACTACAGTAGAACTTATCAATTGCTATTCACAATCTGTCTGCTATCTGGCAGGAGTAAGCGGCAGCGATAAATGTTACGGAATGACTTCCGGACGGGATATAGGTATGATGCTTCACGGGAAATTATTTCGTGACTTCCTACAATATAAAGTAGCTGTAATGAACGGACAGGGACTGAATACCAAAGACAAAAACAGTCAAAAAGATGTGGTCGGTAATCTGATGGTTAATCCGCTGAAATGGTTGTCCGTAGGTGGTTCGTTTATCCGCGGAACAGGACACGCCATAGCTGACTCTGAATATACCGGAATCAAAGTAGGAGAAAATTACGCTAAGAGACGCTGGAGTGCAGGAGGGGTTGTCACCACTTCCACTTTTAATCTGCGTACGGAATATCTTGCCGGAAAAGACAGGAATGTGAAAAGTGAAGGTTTCTATGCAACAGGCAGCGTACGCTTCGCCCGGAATTTCGATTTCATCGCTTCGTTCGATTATTTCGACCCGAACAAAGCTGCAGATTTCAAACAAAATAACTATATTGCAGGCGTACAATACTGGTTTTATCCCAGATGCCGGTTACAGGCACAATACACCTTTTGTAATAAGAAAGGAGACGGACAAAAAGATTCCAACCTGATACAGGCACAGGTACAAGTGAGGTTTTAAATTCAAGGACTAAATTTAAGTATTAGGTATCAAGTATTAGAGCCGAAGCATCAGGGTTAAGTTCCAAGAGTAAAGTATCAAGGCTATAGTAAGTAGTACCTTAACAATAGGATTAAAGCAGTAGAGTTGAAGCAAGCCGAATCAAATAATTATAAAATATAAACCTTATTAATAACAGAACAAAAATCATGGAACACAAAATCGCCGAAACCAACGCCCGAATAGACGTGGCCGACGTATTAAGAGGATTGGCAGTAATGGGGATCATCCTCTTGCACAGCATTGAACACTTTAATTTCTATTCTTTCCCGGAAGAAGTCCCTTTTGAATGGATGAAATTTACCGATCAGGCTATCTGGAGAGGATTATTCTTCACATTCAGTAATAAAGCATACGCTGTATTTGCTTTGCTCTTCGGTTTCAGTTTCTATATTCAGGACAATAACCAACAACGGAGAGGGAAAGATTTCCGCCTGCGTTTTTTATGGAGATTATTCATCCTATTCATTATAGGACAATTCAATGCCGCTTTCTTTACCGGCGAAATATTAACCATGTATGCGATTTTAGGAATTATCCTGCCGATATTCTGCCGGATGAGTGACCGTACAGTTGCCATCTTTGCTACTTTATTAATCCTTCAACCTATCGACTGGGCAAAACTGATCTATGCCTTGTGCAATCCTGACTATGTGGCAGGTAAAAGTTTGGCAGGTTATTATTTCAGCATCGCTTTCGACGTACAAAAACATGGCAACTTCCTTGAAACAGTCCGCATGAATATGTGGGAAGGACAAATGGCTAACATGACCTGGGCTTTGGAACATGGACGTATCTTACAAACACCGGGATTATTCCTATTCGGAATGCTGGTTGGCCGCCGCAAATATTTCCTGTATAGCGAACAGAACGAACGCTTGTGGTTAAAAGCATTAGCAATTTCGCTTCTCTGCTTCTTCCCCATCTACGGATTGAACAATATGTTGCCGGAATTCATCGAACGGAGTGCCGTCCTTGTTCCTCTACAGTTGATATTAAGTTCATTCAGCAGCCTTAGTTTCATGGTATTACTGGTGACAGGATTACTGTTGACTTTCTACCGTGTGAAAGACCGCAGTTTCTTTATGCGTTTCACATCTTATGGTAAAATGAGTTTAACGAATTATCTCGGGCAATCCATTTTCGGTTCTCTTTTGTTCTATCATTGGGGATTCGAATTGGGACGATATTTAGGAATCACCTATAGCTTCCTTTTTGGCATCCTTTTTGTTCTATTACAAATGGCATTCTGTTCGTGGTGGCTCCGACACCATAAACATGGTCCTTTTGAGGGTCTCTGGAAACGTTTGACCTGGATTGGAAAAAATAAATAATTAAATAATGATGAACGAAAAAACGATTAATGAACAATACGCATATATACGTACCTTACTTGAAGAGAAAAGGCTCAAGGAAGCTCTGATGCAGTTGGAATCTCTGCTGTGGCAGTGTCCTGACTGGGATCTACGCACTCGCCTGGAACAATTGCAGACTTCCTACAAATATATGCTGGAATACATGAAACAGGGAGCAAATGACCCTGAACGATGGAATCTGTATCAGAAAATGGTATCAGACACGTGGGGAATTGCCGACCAATCACGTTTGCTCATATTGGATAACGCTTCATCAAGATACTATCATGAAGTACGACGTACTCCCAAATCGCCAGATTTGTCAAACTATGGTCTTAAAACCATATTACACATACTGGAGTCTTTTAATGACGACTTGGCAGTCAGTGGATTACTGTCTGACGAAAAGATGGATGAAGTATTAAAGCGGCATGAGGACACGCTCAAGTTTATGTTTATCAGAACATGGACGAACAGTGCCTGGACTCCCGAAGACGAGGAAGATGCAAAAGCCATGCTTGCCTCGGAATTACTTCCGGGAGACGACTTATGCTTATTTGTCAGTGCCCTCACATTGAGCTTGATGGAATGTTTCGACTTACGAAAAATAATGTGGTTGCTTGATGCTTACGAGCATCCCAACGTCAACGTCAGCCAACGGGCATTGGTTGGTGCGATGATTATTTTCCACATTTACAGAAGCCGACTTACTTTCTATCCGGAACTGATAAAAAGAGTGGATCTCATGGAAGAAATTCCTTCATTCAGAGAAGATGTCGCTCGCATTTACCGCCAAATGCTATTATGTCAGGAAACGGAAAAGATTGACAAAAAGATGAGGGAGGAGATTATTCCCGAAATGCTGAAGAATGTTTCCTCCATGAAAAATATGCGGTTCGGCTTTGAAGAAAGCGATGAAGAGAACAACGACATGAATCCGGATTGGGAAGATGCATTCGAGAAATCCGGACTGGGGGATAAATTGCGTGAAATGAACGAATTGCAGTTGGAGGGTGCAGATGTATATATGAGTACTTTTGCGGCTTTGAAAAACTATCCGTTCTTCCGCGAGGTGCATAACTGGTTTTATCCATTCAGCAAGCAACAGTCTAATGTGCTCAAGGCAATGAAGCAGGCAGGAAATCAGGGAGGCAGTCTACTGGATTTAATTCTTCAATCGGGATTTTTCAGTAACAGTGATAAGTACTCTCTCTTTTTCACGATCCATCAATTGCCACAGTCACAACAGGATATGATGTTGAGCCAACTGAATGAACAACAGGTTGCAGAATTGGCGGAGAAATCGAATGTTGAGACGATGAAGAAATTCAATGAACGTCCGGGAACGGTCAGCAACCAGTACCTGCACGATTTGTATCGTTTCTTCAAACTTAGTGTGCGCAAGAGTGAATTCAGAGATATTTTTAAAGAGAAGCTCGATCTTCATCATGTCCCTGCACTCGACAATATATTGCACTGGGAAGATGTATTATTCCCCATTGCCGATTTCTACCTGTCAAAGGAACGTTGGGACGAGGCTATTGAAATTTATGAAGAGTTGGAAACGATTGGCGGATTCGAAGGAGAGAGTGCTGAATATTACCAGAAGTTTGGCTATGCATTGCAGAAAAGAAAGAAATATGCAGAAGCTATCCAGGCTTACCTGAAAGCAGACACGTTGAAACCGGATAATATCTGGAACAATCGCCATCTGGCTATTTGTTATCGGTTGAACAGAAATTACCAGGTAGCAATCACCTATTATAAGAAGGTAGAAGAAGCTGCTCCGGAAGATACCAATGTGACTTTCCATATCGGTAGCTGTCTGGCCGAATTGGGGCAATATGAAGAAGCACTGAATTATTTCTTCAAACTGGATTTCATCGAGAACAACTGTATTAAGGCATGGCGTGGTATCGGATGGTGTTCATTTATCAGCCAGAAACATGAACAGGCGATGAAGTATTATGAAAAAATAATAGAACAAAAGCCTCTGGCTATTGACTATATGAATGCAGGACATGTCGCCTGGGTGATGGGAGATATTCAGAAAGCTTCCGTTTTCTATGGAAAAGCCATTACGGCTAGTGGAAACCGGGAACGATTCCTGGAAATGTTCCATAAAGATGAAGAAGCTCTTCTCACACAAGGAATTCGGGAAGAAGATATTCCTCTGATGTTGGATTTATTATAGTCTTCCACATCTTTCAGTTTGGGATATTCAGTAAATGTTCCTGCTTAAAAATACAGAAAAAGGCTGCCTCATTTTCTATTTTGAGGTAGCCTTTTTGCATTATTGGACTAAGTATATCTTATGTATTTCATGTAATCAATAAGTTTATTACACTGATATATTCAGATATATTCAAGATACTTACTACAGCTTTTTCAACTCTCCGTACAGTTTCTGTATGGGAAGCCCCATAATATTATAGAAACTACCGGAAATTGATTTAACCCCGATATACCCGATCCACTCCTGAACGCCATAAGCTCCTGCCTTATCCATTGGCTGATAACGATCTACGTAATACAGGATTTCATCTTCTGACAAGACATCAAACAATACTTCGGAGGAAGCGGTAAAGCTTTTTTGCCACTCGGTAGTAGTCAGGCAAACCCCTGTGAAAACCTGATGAGATTTTCCCGAGAGAGCGCGAAGCATTTCAATGGCTCCTTCCCTACCCTCCGGTTTTCCAAGCACTTTCCCATCTAACCAAACTATGGTATCTGCCGTAATCAATAATTCTCCCGGCTTCATCATGGTACGGTAGGCATCTGCCTTTTCACGGGCAATATATTCAGGTATTTCAGCACCCACCAATGTATCCGGGTATGACTCGTCTACATCCGGCAATGTTCTGACTACATAGTCTACTCCTAGTCCCGACATCAGTTCTTTCCGACGGGGAGAATTGGAAGCTAATATAATCTGATATTTATTTAAGTTATCAAGCATGGTTTTATTCGTTATTAAACAACGATTATTTATAATTAAGTTACCAACCGAAGGCGTCTTCCGCCATCCATAGACCGTGAGCTTTCAGCACCTGCTCCACTACATCACGTCCGCATCCACGACCACCGTCTGCATAAGAAATATACTTTGCAACGGATTTCACTTCCGGCACGGCATCTTTCGGGCAGCATGGCAGTCCGCACTCACACATCACTTCAATATCCGGCACGTCATCACCCATATATAGAATTTCATCATCGGTCAATCCGTACTTATCACGAAAAGCACGATAATCATGTATCTTCACAGCAGAACCCATGTATAAATCCTTCACTCCCAGTCCCTCAAAACGGATACGTACCGCTTCTGTCCGGCCACCGGTGATGATAGCTATGTGAAGTCCTTTTTTCACAGCCAACTGGATGGCGTACCCATCTTTGATATTCACCGTGCGCATCGGTTCTCCGGAAGGATGCAAAGGTACGGTTGTCGAACTCAATACTCCGTCCACATCAAAAGCTAAAGCTTTGATACGGGATAAATCATAATTGATGGTGCTCATGGATACTTTTGCTCATTAGTTTATATATTTCCTGCAATGCCGGAGAATCTACCAACATGGCAAGATGATTACTCATCACATTCTCATCGTAACGAACAGCGGGTCCGGTCTGTGCATCACGTGGCGCCAGTTCGTGTACTTTACGTGCTGTTTCATCTATCAGCGGAAGCATGACATCGAAAGGCAAGTTGTATTTTTCAAGCAAATCAGCTGCTAATGCATACATGTGATTGGTGAAGTTACAGATAAAAACAGCAGCCAAATGAAGGCTCTTACGTTGCTCGGAAGAAGCCTCGTAGACCTTTTCCGAAAGTGTGGCGGCAACAGCCTTCAACAATTCCACGTCTTCCGGCCTTTTCGCTTCAACAAAGAAAGGCACTTCCTGAAATTTAACTTCACGTTGTTTGCTGAATGTCTGCATCGGATAAAATACTCCGTAACGTTCTGCATGCCCTTCCCAAACGCTCATCGGAATGCTTCCTGCCGTATGCACCAACAAAGACGCTTGCTTTCCTTCTGTTATCTGCGGTAACAAATCTACTAAAGCATCATCTTTCAACGATACGATATACAATTTTGCATCTTTGGAGACTGCCTGTAAATCTGTTGTATATTCAGCTTCTACTTTCTCGGCTAAGGTACGGGCAGATTCCATAGTCCGGCTATATACCTGTACAATGCGGAAACCTTTACGATAAAGAGCTTTCGCCAGATTAGTAGCCAAGTTACCTGCACCGATAAACACGATCGGTGTATCTTCTATACTTCTTTTCATTATTCTCTTATCGTTTTGCAAACCAGAATAAAACGATTCCGATGATGAGCAGTGTCAATGGCAACAGATATCCGGATAACGAACCCAATAAGGACATGACCAAACCGATATTCATCACTAGCCAAAGCCCAAGCAACACAAAACCAATTGATTTATCGCGTTTGAAAATAAGGAAACAGATCGAGGCGTACAATAGCATATTGTCCTTATTCATCACCCAAGGCAGTCCAATGGAAGAGAAATGAATCAGTTTATCAATCAGATAAAGTGCTCCGATAACGATAAAGGTAACAGCAGTAGCCAGATAGGTATCTTTGCTATTATTCGCTTTAGCAGCTCCCATACTTATTTTCCTCCGAACTTGTTAATATGAATTTTCTCCCATTGAAGATGTTCTTCATTGAAAGGTTTACGTTCCATCCCTTTATGTCCGATAGCAATGACAGAAAGAATCTGAAGTTGCAAGGGAATATCCAAAATTCCATGGACAAATTCATCGGAAGGCATTCCGGTGGCAGTGAAACGTTCGCGAACCTGCACCCAACAACTTCCCAAGCCAAGATCTTCAGCCTGCAACTGTATCATGATGGAAGCAATGGAAGCGTCTTCAATCCAAACATCGCTGGCCAACGGATCGGCCATTACAACAATCGCCAAAGCTGCATCGGCAATGAACGAAGAAGCCTGTTCTTTGCAATGAGACAATTCTTTCAATACCTCTTTATCATCAACCACTACAAACTGCCAACTATTACTACGTTTGGAAGAAGGGGACATCAAAGCTGCTTTCATCAACGCAACTACCTGATCTTGTGTCAATTCTTCATCGGTGAACTTCCGCATACTACGACGGTTCTTTATTAATTCACTGAAATTTTCCATATTATTTCCGGTTTCATTTGATTAATGTATGCAAAGATAATGCAAACCGAGCGTAATAGGAAATAAAAGTTTATACTAAATGAAGAATATATTGTATCTTTGCACAGAGAAATAATTTCATTATGAAAAAGCGAATTACACAAGACGATTACGTTAAAGCGAATCGTAAAGCTAGCCGTGAGGCAGAAATTGAGATGTACGGACACCCTATTTGTCACAAACGAGTGCACCAGTCAAAGAAAGTATATAACCGCAGAAAGATAAAGGCAGCCGACAAAAAGCTGCCTTATTTTTTTGTCTTCAAAATAACGTCACTATCCTCCAGACATAGCGACACTATACAATAAGAATGGCGTCACTATCATGATAGGATAGCGTCACTATATTTAGGGGATTAAAAAAGCTGTTTATCTATTTACCTATCTATCTAATTATCTATACAATCCGCGTTAATTCCCCGGTCGTAGAATCAATAATAAATCCGTAGACTGTCACATCTGAAGGGATCAAAGGATGGCGTACAATAAAATCGACTGTTCCTCTCACCGACTTTTCCGTATCTTCGAAACCATCCAGCCACGAATGAAAGTCAACTCCGCAGAAACGCATCATGTCAATATAATCCGGATTGATTCCGCGTGCTTTCATTTTTTCGAGCATTTCTTCACTATGCATGTGGCAAGCTCCACAATCAGAATGAGCAATCACCATTATTTCCTCTACCCCCAACTCAAAAATAGCAACAAGCAAACTACGTATCACGCTACCGAAAGGATGGGAAATAACGCCACCTGCATTTTTTATCATTTTCACATCGCCATTCTTAATTCCTAATGCGGCTGGAAGCAAAGCAGTCAGTCGGGTGTCCATACAGGAAAGAATAGCTATTTTCTTATCGGGATATTTATTGGTAATATACGATTCGTATCCCTTGTTCTCAACAAATTGCTTGTTGTAAGCTAAAATTTCTTCTAACATAGTTCCGCTTTTTAAAAGTTCTGTTCGATTACACAAAGATATATAAAAAAGGGACATATCATCACGACATATCCCCTCTTTAATCTAAATTTAATCTGTAAGAGTACTAATACCCATTGTTTCCATATTCTTCTGCATTATCAATCTGACTCAAGAAGTTAAAAGAAATCGGACGCAAATAATGCTTGTTTTCATCAAAATTTTCAGCTGCACGAGGATTACCAACAGCAAGACGTTGTTTGAAAGAATCTTTGTGACGCTTCATCAATACCCAACGTTGATATTCTCCACACAGTTCACGAGCATATTCATCCATAACATCATTCTGTGTAGCATTACTCAATTTCATAGCATTGTAAGATGCATCATTGCGAGCGGCACGTTTTTTCAGTACATTTAAATATTCAGCTGCTTTTCCGCCATTTCCTAATTGTTGGTTAGCTTCAGCTGCAATCAGATATACTTCAGCCATACGCATAATAAACACATCACCAGTCTTACGCTGCAAATTGTTACTATAGGAATCCTCCGATAACCAATTGTATTTGTTGAAACCAGGGTACATATTTTTGTCATTAGTAACTTTTATATCTGTTTTACGATATTGTCCGTTATCAAACAAATCATCAATATTGATTACATAATATCTACGTTTTGCTTTCTCCGCATCCGAAAGTCTTTCCTTTGACAAGTAGAAACAGATTCTATCATCATCTTCAGCTACAGGGTAAGGTATCACATAGGGGTTCTTCACTTCCTGCAATTTGGAAGGATCACCGCTATTTTCACCTTTCGGCCAAACCTTGGCTATCATTTTGGGCGCCCAAGTTCCATCATAATATGTATAATTCAAATCACCATAAGGATAAATATACTCATTATGGAATTTTGCATCCAATCCATAAGTATTGATTATATTTTGAGTAAGAATTGTAAATGAACTAATATTATCGTCTACCCCATGCTTAGTTCCAATTTTTGGCGTTGTACCATCATCCAATGTCTGCTTCTTGGTAAATAAATAACTACCTCCCGTCTGTACGGCAGAAAACTGTACAAAAGCCGTAGTAAAAGTAACTTCCCATCGCTTATCATAATCAGCATCAAAACAATCCAGCAAATATTTAGATGGTGCTAACGTATTATTGTTGGTACGTCCATACCAATAGTTCTTATTATCCGGAGTAGGATAAATAGTGAGAGTATTTGGCTTTGGATACATATAAGTAAAGTTATTATTACATTGTGTTCCAGCATTCCAATTCTCCAAATTCGTAGCATCCGGACCGGCAGCAATAAATAAAGCTTCTTTATTATTTCGATTATTTACCGGAGCCCATACATCTTCCACATCATCATACAGACAGTCACTATACGCTAAAATCATGTCCTCTGCCACTTCTTTAGCACGTTGCCAATAAGATACTCCCTCTTCTATCAGCCCATATTCGCCACCACCTTGAGCATAAACGCGAGCCAAAAGTCCTAACGCGGTTTTCTTAGTCACACGCGCACGATTATTATCATAAGGAGTATCTTCAAGATTATTGGCCGCAAATTTCAAATCATCAATTATCTGCGTATATAGTTCTTCAATAGAGTTACGCTGCGGAGTCAAAATAGGATCTTGAGACGATTCTTCCAATGTTAACGTTACATTCCCATACGTATTCACCAATATGGAATAATAAAACGCACGAAGACAGCGGGCTTCAGCCACTAAAGTCGTTATATCTTTTTCATTGCCATCCGTTAGTAATTCAGCCCTGTTTACTACTGCATTACAATTACCGATCATAGAATAAGCCTGACCGAATAATTTATTTGTAGCATTCGTATTCGTAGCTAAACCATCATAATAAATCACCTGCTTGGCATAATCCGGATTACCGGCAGGAGTTATCCAACAGTCCGTACCACCTTCAGCCACAGACAAGAAATCATAGACACTGAATAACTGCCCGTAAAGTGATGAATAACAATAAGACTGTAATCCTTTAAGCCCATCGAACGTTGCAAGAATTTCATCTCCTGTTTTTTGGCTTGGATTATACTCATCAAGCGAGCAGGCAGACATTGAAGCCACAGCGAATGTAAGCGCTGCTATTTTATAGATTGTACTTTTCATTTCAATACTTTTTTTAGTGAAAAACTAGAATGTAACATTTACACCAAATACAAATTGTTTGGTCAATGGATACTTCAGAGAACCATTCATTTCGGGATCATAGTCTTTCAGCAAATGGCTTTTCGCAAATACAAACGGATTTGTAATGGTAGCATAGAAACGACACTTCTCTATACCGGCTGATTTTAAGATAGATTTCGGCAGACTATATCCCAATGTAATGTTCTTAATCTTTATAAACGAACCGTCTACATAGCGTAATGCGTAATATCCCGTATATTGTTCGAGACCTTTATTAGCATTGGCGGCAGGAAAATCATTTGAAGGGTTGTTTTCAGTCCAATAATTGAAATAGGTCGGGAAGTTACGTATACCCTTCGGGTCATAAGACGTCAACATATCATAAGCAAACATCTGTCCGTAACGTGCATAAACAAACACACTTAAATCAAAATCCTTCCAGGTAAAATTATTCTGGAATCCTAAAGACCAATCCGGAGAGTTGTGACCCAGAATTTGATAATCTGCATCACTTGGAGTATATTTATTATCAGAAGTGTAATAAATAACATTACCATTTTCATCCACAGCAGCACTACCCGTTTCTTCATCTATTTTATAGAATCTACCATCAGATTCTTTTACTAAATTAGGTATATTGATTTTCAAATCACCAGGTGCAGCACCAAATACTGCCGCATCAGTTTCCTCACCTTTTTGCCATACACCATCCAACTTATAATGATAATAAGAGTTAATAGCTTCTCCCAATGCCAATGCATAACCGGTGTCACCATTATTAAGCACATCTGAATCTCCACCGGACAATTTGGTTATTTTCTCTTTATTATGATTGAAAGTTACACTTGAACTCCAGATAAAGTTCTTTGTTATAATATTACGTGTATTAAGAGCCAACTCAAAACCTTTATTGCTAGTCTCACACATATTTAAATTAGTAGTATAATTCGCTTTAGGTCCGCCATCCGGGGAGAATGCTCCATTAATAACAGGAAGTGCCTTGTTCCATATAACATCTTTTGTTTTTGTATTATAATATTCCATACTGACATCAATGCGATTATTTAAGAATGCAGCGTCAATACCAATATTCGTGTTATACGACTTTTCCCATGTAAGCAAATAGTTCGGAATATTCTGTGAGAATTTATAAATTGGTGTCAGAACACCTCCTAATATCATATTTACAGCAGTAGCATCCAATGATGCAGCAGACGAATACGGATCAATCCCCGCTGTACTACCCGTAACACCATATCCGAAGCGGATTTTCAGATTACTCAACCAGTTAGTCGTACTCTCCATAAATTTTTCATCAGAAATTCTCCATCCCAAAGAAAAAGCCGGGAAAGTATCCCATTTATTACCTTCTGCCAGTCTGGAAGAGCCGTCATGGCGGACAGATGCAGCAAATAAATACCTACCCATATATGAATAGTTCAAACGGCCGACATATCCCATCCCCTTAGACATACTATAAGAAGTACTTCCCGAAGTTGCGGAATTACCATCAAGAATATTATGCCATAAGAATTTATTATCAGAAACACCTTTTTGATACAAAGTAGTGACATCGCTACGATTGTGATTCCAAGATGTAACTGCAGTAAGAGTTATATCATGCACTTTCTTAATCTGGAAATTGTAAGTAAGTATATTTTCCCACTTATAATTATACGAACGGTTGTCCTTAACTTGCGCCTTAATGCCGTCTGCCGTTTGATTTGCCTTATACCATTGAACAGACCCCTCTCCTGTGAAAGTGTTACTACGTGAATATCCCAAACTAGCACCAGCACGAGTAATAAAAGTCAGCCCTTTAAGAGGAGTGATTTCCAAGTAAGGATTAAAATAGACCTTAAGGTTTTGAGCCTGATTGCGGTACAAACTTTTATCCTCATTTAAAAGATAATTATATACTGTAGATGAAGGATCGGCAACAGGTTGCGGATTGATGCTTCCATCTTCATTATACAACGATCCAAGAGGATTTGACGCCATCAAAGTCTGTAAATCAGAATCAGCTTTATTTTGATGTACATAAGACAGTTGAGCATCAATGCCCACCTTCATCCACTTTTTAATCTTATGATCTACCCGGATTTTAGATGAATAAAGTTTATAGCTATCTTGTGCAAACTGCCCATCCTCATTAGAGAAGTTCAGAGAAAAATATGCCTTTGTCTTTTCCGTTCCACCAGCCACAGAAACAGAATAATTCTGTGTTACACTGGTTTTCAACAAAGCATCCACCCAATCTATATATTGGCCATTTTGATGTGCACTCCATTCAGCATCAGTAGTAAACAGATTTTTATCATCAGCAACCGAACTCCAACGTCCATCGCCAGCACCAACAGATGCATCTCTCAAGGTTTGTATATAACTTTCTCCACTACGCATCTCCGGAGTCCTTGACCAGCCGTTTACACCTACGTATGCATTAAAATTAACAATTGCTTTGCCTTCCTTACCACCTTTAGTAGTAATTAAAATAACACCGTTCGCACCACTTGAACCATAAATAGCTGTCGAAGAAGCATCTTTTAAAACTTCAATGCTTTCAATATCATTCGGATTCAATGTAGAATAATCCCCCGGCATACCATCAATTATAAATAAAGGATTTCCGGAATCCTTCTGGAATGACCGGTTACCACGCAACTGCATCTTTACTCCCGAACCGGCCTGTCCCGATTCACGCGTAATATCCAATCCTGCCACCTTACCTTGTAAAGCCTGCATCGGATTTGAACTTGGATTCATCACTACATCTTCACTTTTTACAGAAGTGATAGCTCCTGTCAAATCGCGTTTTTTCATCGTACCGTAACCCACAACAACCACTTCATCCAATGCCTGTGTGTCCGAAACCATTTTCACATTGACCGGTCCGTTGCCTGTCACTGTCACCGTTTGTTCTTTGTAACCGATATAAGAAATGACCAGTTCTTTTCTTCCCGCCGGAAGATCGATAGAGAAGTTACCGTTAAAATCGGTAATCGTACCTGTACTTGTTCCTTTCACAACGATAGAAACTCCAATCAGCGGCTCCCCGCTTTCATCAATGATAGTTCCTTTCACAGTTTTCGTTTGTGTGACAACTTGCACCATAGTATTAGAAACTCCATCTTCTGCATACACAGAATATGACAGAGGGGCAGACAATAAAGACAGCCCTAAAATCATGGAAGCGCGTCTATGATGATTCTTCCATGCTTCAACAAATGCATTACATCTCATTCGTTCTAATTTAAAGTTAATAATGCGAATCAGTAGTTGAAATCACTAGCTGATTCAGTTAGTTAAATTGTTATTATTCAATTAATTATCTCATTTATTTATTTCTTAATCTCCTTGAAAATCAGTATATTAGAAGAATAAAACCACTCATTATTCTAATTATGAT